>VOFB01000680.1_pt1:0-112500 | contig 2570001 bp, 2342 predicted proteins | sample 5384141 | NCBI WGS metagenome assembly VOFB01 (sample SAMN12384721, study PRJNA508395) | human gut metagenome | isolation source: healthy gut A | host: Homo sapiens | reverse complement strand
TCATGCGATGCCGTGCGCTTATGCGGTATTAGCAGCCGTTTCCAACTGTTATCCCCCTGTACAAGGCAGGTTACCCACGCGTTACTCACCCGTCCGCCACTCAGTCACAAAATAATCAATCCCGAAGGAAATCAAATAAAGTGCTTCGTTCGACTTGCATGTGTTAAGCACGCCGCCAGCGTTCATCCTGAGCCAGGATCAAACTCTCATGTTAAAAAGTTGATCTCAGTCAAGTTAAACTTGGCTAATTCGTTCATTCAGATAGAATCTGAATTTACTGTTTTAAAGGTCTTCAATTTTCATTGAAGCGTTCTGATTGATTCTCAAAATCTTTCAAGGTTTCTCACTGTTCAGTTATCAATGTTCTTTGTTTTGCTCTCTTGCGACAGCTTGATTATTTTATCAAATCGCTGTTCGTTTGTCAAGCACTTTTTTATTTTTTTGAACTCTGTTTTAAGTTCTCTGTCTTGCGACAGCTTGTTTATTCTATCAAAATGTTTTTCATTTGTCAAGAACTTTTTTCATAACTTATTTAATCAGCTTCTTTCAAAGCAATATTATAAAGTCATGTCTGTAAATTGTAACTCACAAGCTCTACAACTCAATGTGTCCCGCGAGTCAGCTTTGATATAATATCATCTGTGTCGCATAAAGTCAACACATTTTTTATTTTTTTATATATATTTTTTTCTCATTGTTTTTACATAACTATATATTGTATTTACATACTTATCCACATACCATTTATTGCTTATGTACTTTTCTCTTTTATGCATTATTACACCGGTTTAAGCTACAGTATATTTTCTATCAGCTTTATGACAGGATTGTTTTCATACAGATACTTAAGCATCATAGAATCATTTATATATGCTGTCATTGTCTGTCCTATTTCAGATGCGGCAAATAATGATGTCAGGGCAAGGAGCAGCCATACAATGACCATTCCCTTAATAAAACCTACTGCAAAGCCTGCAATCCGGTTAACAGTGCCAATAACGGGCACCCTTTCTATTTTTCTGATGATGTGACGGACTATGTATGCCACTATTCCCAGCAGAAAAAATACTATAAAAAAAGACAAACCTGTCATAATGGCATTTGTAAGCTGTGCGGATATGGTGTCGTATGCTCCGGATTGCTGCAGCAATATGTTTGCCATATCAAAATCTCCTGTGGCTTTTTGTCCCTGTGCAGCTATTTGTTTTTCAATACCGTTTAAAATTACGGGCTCTATTCCTGTCTGTGATAATATATGATCCCTGACATATGGGGCTGCCATGGTTGATGCAGCAAGCATTACTATCCAGGCTGCAAGCGAATATACCATGCGAAGCACACCTCTTGTGTAGCCTCTCACCACATTCCACGCAATAATACATATTACCGCAATTAACAGCCAATTCATTTCAGTCTCACCTCGTCCATTGCGCCGTCATAGATGAAGATATAGTTATTCATACCCGATTTATACATCACCTTGTACAGTTTGTTGTCAAATGTATGATAGAATTTCTTGACTCCGTGTATGGTGTATATCTCACAGGCTGTGTCTCCTGTGACGCACACCTCGTTATTGCTGTCAAACTCTATACTATTGTAGGCAATAGCTGTGTCGTTTTCCATAAGCATCTTACCGTTAAAATCATAAAGCTTGATATGACTGGTGCAATTTTTATCATTGTTGGAGTATGCTACTCCTATATATTTATTATTGTAAAATACGCTGTCTATCAGCTTTTCCAGCTTAATAGTCTGCTTCAGCTTTGGCTTCTGGCTTCCGTCAAATACCATAATATTCTGATCTGAAACTGCTATCATCCTGCTGTCAGAAACATATGCTATTTCAGGTATTAGCTGATTCTCATACTTGTAAGTGCCGACATTGTTGTCTATCTCATTTTGTCCTACTGAGCCAAAATTGTAAAAGGATATAACGCTGTCCGTCTTTCCTCCGGAGACATCTATCATATCTACAGCAAGTTTTTTAGCATCATATGAAAGAGCTATATCAACAGGTATGTTCTTCTGTTCTCCGAAAAACTCACCACTTGCCAGCTCTTTTCCGTTTACATCATACAGCTTTACATAATAATTTTCATTCTCACTGACAAGGACTGCCACTGTGCCCTGGCTTGCTATGCAGGCTTTTATAATAGGCCACGATGTTCCTATTTCTTTTTTTACTCCATTCTTGTCCATGATATAGAGGTCTGTTCCCCCCCTGTCATAGATAGTCATAAAGCTTTCGCATGTGACTACCTGTGGCGATGACATCTCAAATGCCTGGTTCCATATACGGTTTCCGTCTGAGTCTGTATACAATACACCATCATTGCTGTACTCCACTACCGCTCCACAGAAATCCACGAACGACACCGCACTCTTGTCCTTCTGCTCCACGCTGTTTTTGACGTCAAATGACTTGTAGGTGCGCAGCGCCATCCACAACCATACTATAAGAAATAAAGCCACGACTGCTGCCACGACTATTATTATTCTTTTTGCTATTTTTCTTCTATGCTTTCGTATTTTCTCCTCGAGCTCGTCCAAATCGGTCTCGACAGTTTTAAAGTCTGATTTCTGTGCCATAATCTTATCCTTTTGTTCTACTTCCAAAGTGTTTGTTACTTGTCAGTATACCATTCACCGGATATTTTTTCCACAGGAATTAAATCTTCTTCTGTTGACATGGCAGGAAGTGTCTCCTTTTTGTCTATTGTGCCGCTCATTCCAGCGCCGGCTTTAAGCCCGATAAGCACTATAAGCACTGCTATCGCTGCAATCATCACTACAGATGCAAACGAACCCTTGCGCGGTTCTTTTCCTGCCTCCATGGCTTTTCTGTACCGGCCGCGTTCTTTCGATATGCTGCCAAATTCCTCAGGAAACGACACATTGATCCTGTCGTCTGCCGAAGTTCTTCTATGTATCCGGCTGTAGCTGCTTTGGGCCGCTGTGTCAGTGTCCTCATACCGGTTGCTGCTTTTATTATTGTCATCGGCATTACTATAACTGTCAATTTTATTATTGTTATTTGCATTACTATAGCTGCAGGTTTTATTGCAGGTGTCAGTTTCATTATAGCTGTCAGCACTATCACAATGCTCATTCATGCGGTAATATACAAAAAATCCTGTCTTTTTCTTCAGATGATTATTCTTTTTGATAAAGAAGTTTTCCTCCTGCTCGGTCCTGTTCAAAAGGAACATAAGCTGATGAGCGCCGCCAAAATGCTCCCTGTGTATATTTTCAAGCATGGGTGTTGGCTCAGCCGGAAAATCCTCCTGCCTGAATGCCCATCCGACAATAATCAGCTCCTCGTAGCTTTTCTTTATCTCCGCAAACACTCTGCTCCATACCTTGTTGGTCCAAAGAGGCGCATTTTTGTCAAACTCCATATCATATACTGCAATCGCCGCCTCCACAAATGTTGCATACCTGCCTCCGCTGCTCTCCGTATGCCCCATAAGTACAAAAACCTCTTTATCCTTAAAGCCCTCTGTCTTTATGCGCTTGTACGCTTTCTCCGATATGTAAACCCGGCCCTCATCCGCCGGTGTGCCAATCTGCTTGACGTTGTTCGTCACAATATCTATCATGCCAGCCTCCTTTTTCGGTCAGCATAGCACTTGCAGATTGTAAATTTATGCAATATTATGCGATTATAAAAATATTTTGCATTTAATCCCCAACGAAAAAAGGGCGCATGAATCCATGCGCCCGACTTTTCCCATATGAAGAAGTAAAATGCTTCGCACTCGACAAACTACATACCACCGGAAAGTATGCAGCATGTTCCGAAGAAACAATATGAACTGCCGCAGGGTTCCATTATGTAAAATAGCAAGAATGACTAAACTCATTCCACACGCTATCCACACGAAATCCTGCGGCTGACTTCATATTTTTCTGAAGAATATACTGTATGCTGCACCGGTGAACACAGCCTTAAAGTGCGAAGCTCACACTCCCACTACTTCATATAATTCTTTACTTTGTTGTAGATGCCCTCTGCATCCAGTCCATACTTGTGGATAAGCTCCACTGCCGGTCCTGACTCGCCGAAGCGGTCCTCTACACCGATACGCAAAAGCTTTGCAGGCTGCTCCTCACAGAGTACCTCTGCCACAGCACTTCCGAGTCCTCCATTGATAGAGTGCTCCTCTACTGTGACTGCCTTGCCTGTCTTTGATACAGATTTAACAATCAGCTCTCTGTCGATTGGCTTGATTGTATGGATATTGATAACCTCAGCATCTATGCCGTCTGCTGCGAGCATTTTTGCTGCCTCAAGTGTCTCTGATACCTCAAGTCCTGTTGCAAATATAGATACATCCTTGCCTTCCTTAAGTACGATACCCTTTCCGATTTCAAACTTGTAGTCCGGTGTATCGTTGATTACAGGCACTGCAAGTCTGCCGAATCTAAGGTATACAGGGCCCACATGGTCATATGCTGCCTTTACTGCGGCTCTTGCCTCCACATCGTCTGATGGGTTTATTACAACCATGCCCGGGATTTCTCTCATGAGCGAAAGGTCCTCGAGGCACTGATGTGTAGCTCCGTCCTCACCTACAGAGATTCCTGCATGTGTGGCACCTATCTTGACATTGAGATGAGGATATCCGATTGAGTTTCTTACCTGGTCATAGTTTCTGCCTGCTGCAAACATGGCAAATGAGCTGATAAAAGGCACCTTGCCGCATGTAGCAAGTCCTGCTGCGATACCTGTCATATTGCACTCTGCGATTCCGCAGTCCCAGTGACGCTCAGGAAACTCCTTCTGGAATATACAGGTCTTTGTGGCACCTGCAAGGTCAGCATCAAGTACAATAAGGTCATCGTGTGCTTTTCCAAGCTCTACGAGTGCGTTTCCGTAGCTATCTCTTGTAGCGATTTTCTTTACTTCTGACATAATGCTTCACCTGCCTTTTCTAAGTCTGCCATTGCGATTTCATACTCCTCGTCATTTGGAGCCTTTCCATGCCATCCTGCGGCATTTTCCATGAAGGATACGCCCTTGCCCTTTACAGTCTTTGCGATAATGGCTGTAGGCATACCCTTTGTCTCACGAGCTTCCTTGAAGGCTGCCCTGATCTGGTCGAAATCGTTGCCGTCGATATTGATTACGTGGAAATTGAATGCCTCAAACTTCTTGTCGATTGGGTATGGTGAGCATACATCCTCAACAGAACCGTCTATCTGGAGATTGTTGTTGTCAACGATAACTACGAGATTGTCGAGCTTGCGGTGGCCTGCCCACATGGCTGCCTCCCAGATCTGTCCCTCCTGAATCTCGCCATCTCCTGTGAGTGTGTATACACGGTAATCCTTCTTGTCATATTTTCCTGCTGCAGCCATTCCTACTGCGACAGATACACCCTGTCCGAGAGAGCCGCTTGACATATCAATGCCAGGGATGTGCTTCATATCAGGATGTCCCTGCAGATATGAGCCTGTATGACGGAGTGTCTTTAAATCCTCCTTTGGAAAATATCCTTTCTCTGCAAGTGTAGAGTAAAGTCCCGGTGCTACGTGTCCCTTTGAGAGCACGAAACGGTCCCTGTCCTCCCATTTAGGATTGGCAGGGTCTACATTCATCTCCTCAAAATACAAATATGTAAAAATATCTGCTGATGAAAGTGATCCACCCGGATGTCCGGATTTGGCACTGTGAACTGCTGTCACAATGTCCTTGCGAATTTCATTCGCCATCTTCTCAAGTTCAAGATTGTTCATGATGTCTCCTTCTATCATTTATATCTCTGTTCTTCCCTGAAGCGCCCTAAGCAGGGTCACCTCGTCAATATATTCCAAATCGCCTCCTACGGGAACTCCGCTTGCGATTCGTGTCACTTTGATGCCGGTAGGCTTGATGAGCTTGCTGATATACATGGCCGTAGTCTCGCCCTCCAGGCTTGAATTGGTCGCTATAATGACCTCATTTACGTCTTTTTCAAGGCGAACCATGAGCTCCTTCAGACGAATATCCGCCGGACCTATGCCAAGCATTGGTGAAATTGCGCCACCAAGCACATGATACACTCCCTCATATTTACCGGTCTTTTCGTATGCCACAAGATCCCTCGTATTCTCAACAACCATGATGGTCTTGTGGTCTCTTGCCGCATCCTTGCAGATGGGGCATAGTTCGTCATCTGTTAGTGTATAGCAGCATTTGCAGTATCTGACATGCTCCTTCGCATCGATTATGGCGTCAGAGAGCGATTTTGCCTGCTCCTTTGGCATATTTATGATATGAAATGCCAGTCTCTGCGCTGTCTTGGCTCCGATTCCCGGAAGCTGTGACAGCTCCTCTATTAGTTTTGATATCTCACTGCTGTAAAAATCCATTAAAACAGACCGCCACCCAGGCCACCGGTAATTTTGGACATAGATGCCTGTGACTGCTCATCAATCTGGCGAAGCGCTTCATTGGTTGCTGCCATGATGAGATCCTCGAGCATCTCGATATCGTCAGGATCCACTACCTCCTCAGATAATTTGACCTTTGTGATTTCCTTTTTTCCAGAAACAGTGACTTCGACTGCTCCGCCGCCTGCCTTTGCTGTAACCTCAGCATCCTCAAGTTGCTTCTGAGCCTCCTCCATCTGACGCTGCATCTTCTGCGCCTGTTTCATAAGATTGTTCATGTTTCCCGGCATTCCTCCAGGGAATCCACCTCTTCTTGCCATTCTGGCGTCCTCCTTGTTTTTAATGGGCTAATCCCAGCCCTGTTTATAACTTAGTTTTCTTCCTCTATATCAAAATTTATCATATCTGTCAAGTCCACAACCGCTTCCTTTGCGCTGACTGCGGAATTATTTTTCTTGACCGTCACCTCGACTTTTTTGCCTATGCGCTTTTCTATAAGCGAAGCCAGCGTATCCATACAGCCTGCACGGTTTTCAGAGAGATACTCATATGCATTCTCATCATCAAACATTAAAATCAGGTCAGAGGAATTGCCAAGCGATGTCACAGCCTTGTTCAGATAAACCTTTGATGTTGCTCCCATCTCCGAAAGTATGGATTTCCAGTGCTTCATGAGCTCTGAGATATCCTGTGGTATTGCTTTGGGAAGCTCCTTTTTCACTACAGGCCCGCTTGTTGCGGCCTGCTGCATATCCTGTGTCTGCGCAGCCTGTGCCGCTACAGGTATACCCTTTTCAAGCTTTTTCTCTATGCTGTTTATGCGGTCAAGCACCGAATCATAGCTCTTTTCCATCTGCGGCCTGCACAGCTTTATTATGGCTATCTCGACCATAATACGCTTTTGCGATGCAAACTTTACCTGGCTGGACAGCTCGGAAAATACCCTGATATACCTGATGAGTGTCTCAGGCTTTACAAGCGCTGCCTCTTCCTTAAGCGCCTCAAGATTGTCCTTTGAGATGTCGAGCACCTCCTCCATATCGTCGGAGCTCTGTAAAAGCAAAAGATTCCTCATATACCATGTGAAATCATTGACAAGCTGCGACAGCTCCCTGCCCTCATCTATGAGCTCGCCCAGTATGCGGATGGCGCCTGTCACATCCTCGTCGAGTATGCGCCTTAAGAGCCTTGAAAACACCTCTGTGTCCACCGCTCCAAGCACCTCGAGCACATTTTCATAGGTAAGTTTCTCACCCAGATGGAAAGCAATGCACTGGTCAAGAAGACTTAACGCATCTCTCATGGAGCCGTCTCCTGCCTTGGCCACGTACCTTATGGCACGCTCCTCAACCTCCACCTGCTCCTGCTCCATCAAATCGCTGAGTCTGGATGCAATCGTATCTATGGAAATCCTGTGAAAATCATAGCGCTGGCATCTGGACAGGATAGTAATCGGTATCTTGTGTGCCTCGGTGGTCGCCAGTATAAATATAACGTAGCTCGGCGGCTCCTCAAGTGTTTTTAAAAGTGCATTGAAGGCTCCTGCCGAAAGCATGTGAACCTCGTCTATGATATAGACCTTGTACCTGCCCTCTGTCGGGCGGTATGTGACCTCCTCACGAATCTGTCTGATATTGTCCACGCCGTTGTTTGACGCTGCATCTATCTCTATGACATTCATGGATGAGCCCTCAGTGATTGCCCTGCACGACGGACATTCGCCACATGGGCTTCCGTCTACAGGGTGCTCACAGTTGACTGCCTTTGCAAATATCTTGGCCACAGTGGTCTTTCCTGTACCTCTCGTGCCGCAAAATAAATAGGCATGCCCTATTCTGTCAGCTTTTATCTGATTTTTCAGTGTTGTTACAATGTGTTCCTGTCCCTTTACGTCATCGAACTCCTGTGGACGGAACTTACGGTATAGGGCCTGATAAGACACGCCTTTTCACCTTCCTTATATCTAATATTGCTGCTTAATCTCCGAAGCAGATGCCGGTGCGCTTTGCTTCCTTGATCATCTGGCTCTTTGGATCTACAGTCTTAAGCTTTCCTGCCACGTCGGCAAGCGGAACCTTCTTTGTCTGTCCGTTTACCATGGCTATCATGCAGCCGTAATCCTCATCCATGATGGCCTTTGCTGCTGCTGAGCCAAGACGTGTACAAAGCACTCTGTCGTAAGGGCATGGGCTGCCGCCTCGCTGTGTATGTCCCGGAACTGCCACTCTGACCTCAAGACCGAGTCTTTCGCTGATGCGGTCTGCAACCTCGTATGATACTGACGGGTATTTGCTCTTTGCAAGCTTCTTCTTATATTCCTTTTTGGAAAGGGCTGCATCCTCCTTGGAGATTGCTCCCTCTGCTACTGCAAGAATGGTAAAGCCCTTGCCCTCCTTTGTTCTCTTGTGGATGGCATCTACGACCTTGTCAATATCGTATGGTATCTCAGGAAGCAGAATGATGTCCGCACCGCCCGCAACACCTGCATACAATGTAAGCCAGCCTACCTTGTGGCCCATAACCTCAACGATAAATACACGGTTGTGGGATGCTGCTGTGGTGTGGATGCAGTCGATTGCATCTGTAGCTATATTGATCGCGCTCTGGAAGCCAAAGGTCACATCTGTGCCGTAGATATCATTGTCGATTGTCTTTGGCAGATGAATGACATTAAGTCCCTCTTCCCTGAGAAGATTGGCTGTCTTTTGTGTGCCGTTTCCGCCCAGGATAACAAGGCAGTCAAGACCAAGCTTCTTGTATGTATTTTTCATGGCTGCGACCTTGTCCAGTCCGTTCTCATCCGGCACTCTCATAAGCTTAAAAGGCTGTCTTGATGAGCCGAGTATTGTGCCACCCTTTGTCAGGATGCCCGAAAAATCCTTTGATGTGAGTATTCTGTAGTTCTCATATATGAGTCCCTTGTACCCGTTCTCAAAGCCGTAAATCTCAAGCTCGTCGACATTGTGTGCCAGCGCCTTTACCACGCCTCTCATGGCTGCGTTAAGTGCCTGGCAGTCTCCTCCGCTGGTAAGCATTCCAATTTTCTTCATTGCTGCTTCCTCCTTATGCATTATTTTGATTGTCTTTTATTATGCTAATCCCTGTACTCCTTATCCTTCTCCTCCTCGCGGAGCCTGTCCTCCTCAGGCATGAGCTTTCTGAAAATACGCTCAAAAATAAACTCATAGGTGAGTGCTGCGCCGACAGGAAGTATGAAAATGAGTGGAATAATAATCCATGCAAGTATAAGTGATACCACAAGTATCACTATGACCAGTAATGTCCACGGCAGGTTGGCGATAAGAATGAGTATTGTATTCTTAAGGGTTATCTTTGTGACCTGCTCAAATCGTGAAATATACGCTGATGTGTATATGGCCCAGGCTGCGGCGATAAGTGCCATTATGATGAACACGATAGAGAAGGCTCCCCACTTATTGCCTGTCTTAAGACCTGACCACGTAATATAAATATCTCCCAAAAGCACGATAAGTATTATAAGCTGTACCAGCCATGCCTTGGTGGCCTGCTTGAAATTTACCTTAAACGCATGCCAGTAGCCTCTCCACACATAGCCCTCATCGTGATGGATGACACGGCGCGATGTATCGTAAAGTGCTGTGGATGCCGCTCCTATTGTAAAAACAGGTATGCATGATATGATCCAGCAAAAGCTCAAAATAACCATATCTACCAGTTTGTTTAATGCTCTGAAAAATTTGTTGTCTATGTTGAAAATGCCCATAATGCCCTCCTATATCCTGTGGTGCTCTCTGTTTTGTTCTCTCTTTTTCTCATAGCGTTCTTCACGCTGCCTCTTCCTCTCCTCAGGTGTGAGGCGTTCCTTTTTCCTGCCGATATAGATATTCCACTTAAGATATGCCTCCTGGGCATTTCTTGACTTGTAGATGATATTTTTCTCCTCACCTACTATATCTGTGATGCTGTACCAGCCTTTATCGTACATGAACTCTGACTGCTTATCATCGAAGTCCTTGGTTCCCAGCACAAATTTGTGTATTGCATGCTGCTGTCCCATGTAATCCTGTCCTCCTTGTTGTAATTTTATTTTATAGCCACCTTGTCCAGTACATAGTCAACTGCCTGCCTAAGGTGCTTATCATTCTTATACTGCTCAGTTTCCTTAAGCTTTAGAGCTTCTTCTCTGGTGAACATATCACGCAGTACCACCCGGTGATGCTCTACCGGTATATATGACACCTTGTCCTCAAACACAGGCTTCAGCACATAGTACGGCACCGGTTTTTCTCTCTTAGATGCCGCAAGCGATACTATGTTGTCAACCACGCATACGCCAAGGGTTTCACTATATATAATCTGTTTCTTTTGAAACATGCTTTTACCTCCGTATTTACATACACATCTATAATATCACAGACAGCGTTCTTTTTCAAAAACATTTTATCTGGCATTTATTTTTTATCTTTCTGGTCATAGAAATATGGTCAGACGCATGTATACTTATCCTATATTGGCCTACAACTGTACATTTGTGGTGCGACATTCACATGTAACATACGCTTTCATAATTTCTTAGCCTAGTGGGAGTAAATGTCGCCGCAAATGAACATAAAAAATTCAGCCAAAAAATTTGGAGGATATATGAAGAAAGCAGCCGTTTTTAACGATTTGTCCGGCTTTGGAAAATGCTCTCTGACCGCCGCAATTCCGGTACTGTCCGCGCAGGGCGTACAGTGCTGTCCCATGGCATCAGCAGTGCTGACAAACCAGACAGGATATGAATATCATAAATGCACAGACCTGACAGCCATGATTAAGGACTACATCGACAACTGGCAGAAAAATAATGCCCATTTTGACGGCATTTACAGCGGTTTCATGACAGGCTCAAAGCAGATTGAGCTTTTTATGGATTTTTTGGATGTATTTTATGAGAAAAACACGATGCTGCTCGTGGACCCTGTGATGGGCGATGACGGCAGAACCTACGGCATATACTCTGCCGCTCTTTTGGATGGCATGAAGGCTCTTTCCAGGAAGGCCGATGTCATCACACCAAATCTGACCGAGGCATGCCTTTTGGCAGACTATGATATTGAAAAGGTATACAGCGACACGAGAAAGGATGTGCTCCTGCCGATTGCAGCAGAGATAAGTGAGAAGCTGCGATGTCTGTCCGGCAAAAATCAGGATGTAATCATCACCGGTATCAAATGCAGGGATGATAAGTCGCCCTTTATCTACAATCTCGTGACTACCGCAAACGGTACTACAACCCACAGATCACACTTTTTCGACGTGAGCTTTTCCGGCACCGGCGATCTGTTTGCATCTGTTATATGCGGAAGCAGGCTGAACGGATTTTCCACAGAGGAGGCCGCTGAGCGCGCCGGAAAATTCCTGTATGACAGCATCGCAGATACCATGAATGATGACACCGCACCGAATGACGGAGTGAATTTCGAGAAGTTTTTGCGGGGAGCTGATGTGATGTTTATGTGATTCTTATCACCCTTTGCAGAAAATTTTTCGAATTGTCAGTTGACCTCTTAAGTTAGGCTTAACACAAAACAAAGGAGAACATATTTTTATGAACTCACAGGTTAAAAAACTCACATTTACTGCCCTCATGGCAGCCATGATTACTACTTTTACAGCATATATATGCCACATTCCGGTTGGACAGAATGGCGGATATATTCATTTTGGCGATAGCCTTATCTATATCGCAGCGTGCCTCCTTCCATGGCCGTATGCAATGACAGCCGCAGCTATCGGCGGTGGCATGGCAGATTTGCTGACCGCACCTATCTGGGCGCCTGCAACAATCATCATAAAGGCACTCATATCCATCCCGTTTACCAACAAATCAGATAAAATTGTGACCGTGAGAAATGTAGTATCGACAATCATAGCTTTCGCAATTTCCGCAACCGGCTATGCCATTGCAGAGGCATTTATCACATATGGTTTCACAAAGCAGGCCTTCACCGGTCTCATCGCAATAATTCCGGTTTCTGTTCCGGGAAGCTGTATACAAAGCGGCGGAAGTGCTATAATATTTGTTATTCTTGGACTGGTGCTCGATAAAATCGGATTCAAGAGAAGATTTTTCACATTGGAGGAGACTAAATAATGGCTGATATAATCTATACATACAAAAACGAGGTTTATGCAAATATCACAAATAAATGTGACTGCGCTTGTACATTCTGTATACGCTCTCAGAAGGACGCTATAGGCGATGCGACAACGCTCTGGCACAAAGTTGATCCGACATACGACGAAATAATCGCCGCAATTGATGCTTTTGATTTTACAGGATATGAGGAATTCGTCTTCTGCGGCTACGGTGAACCAACCTGCGCGCTGGATATCCTTGAGAAAACAGCTAAATATGTGAAGGAAAAGTATAAGCTTCCTATCCGCGTAAACACTAACGGACTAGGAAATCTCTATCACGGAAGAGATATCGTGCCGGAGCTTGCTGAGTATATTGATTCGGTTTCCATCAGCTTGAATGCTGCAAATGCCGAGGAATACAATAAGGTCACAAGACCAACCTTTGACAATGCTTATGAGGCTATGCTGGATTTTGCTGAGGAATGCAACCGCATGATCAAGCATACACAGCTTTCTATCGTGGATGTGCTCCCTGAGGAGGATATAAAAACCTGTCAGCAGATTGCTGATGAGAGGGGTATTCATCTGAAGATACGTCATTTTTCGAATTAAGAATAGAGTATAAAAAAATACCCAGTTTCCATTATAAAATATAGTTATAACGGAAACTGGGTATTTATAGGTGATAACATATTATCACTGCACTATAGATACTCCCCAAGCATTTCACTAACACAATCTCTTATATTCAGTGCGGTTTTCCTTGCCATTGTCATATTTAATCCAATTTTTTTGGCAACCGCGAGAATATCATCCAGTTCCGGATTTACACCATTTCCATTTACCGTGGTAGCATGCTCTCCACCGATTGAATTACTGTAGGTGAGGTCATACGCCGGTGACAATTTCCAGCTACATTCATCTTCATCATACAGATAAGTAAAATTCTTCGAATGGTCATCCCTGTTATGCGCATACACATTAAAGCACATAAGTCTATACAATTTTTCACACTCTTCCATAGATTTGGTAAGCTGGAGTGTAAGCTGCATCAGAATATCATAATCGAGATTTGGTATTCTGTGAGATGTTTCTAAAAGTCCCTCAAACGGATCTATCTTTGGTATAAAAACTTTTTTCTCCAAAGGCAGTGGAAAAGGGCTTATGGAAAATCCATTTGCCAGCCAGTTACTGTCATACTCAAACGCAGCCAGACGATTTTGGTACAAAGCAATCGTTCCGACGAGTCTTTCATGATAAAAGACTTCCAGCTTATTTAGTCTGTTCATTAATTACCTCCTCGATAGACGCAAAAGGCACATTATTAAACAAGTCTTCAAGTTCGTTCTCCACATCAAGAGCTATAGCAATTTTGGTCAAAGATTGCAGGGATATCTCGCCGCTCTGCTCAAATCGCTTAAGTGAACCAAGACTTACACCTGACCTTGCAGCTAATTGCTTTTGAGTGATTTTCTTTCTTTTGCGCAAGCGTACTATTTTTTGTGCAATGTCGTTATTTATTTCTGTCCATGTTTTTTGATATAAGTTAATCATGCTAATATATTATCCCTTTTTGGCATTTTTATCAAGATATAACTAATATATTATCCCTAAATATTCATAACTCCAAAACCCAAAAATGTAAAGGTAAATAGTAACCCGAGAATCCAAAAACAAAGGAAAAGTTTATGGTATTTAAAGAATCAATTGAATTATATGCAAAAAGACACCGCAGGGGTGTCTTATTCGCTATTATAATATACTTTATTAATCTTTGAAAAGATCAGTTGAGTAATATCTGTCTCCGCTGTCAGGAAGAAGTGCTACTACTGTCTTGCCCTTGAACTCCGGTCTCTTGGCTACCTCGATTGCTGCATAGAGAGCTGCTCCTGAAGAAATACCTACAAGTACACCCTCCTCTTTTGCGATAATCTTTCCGTACTCAAATGATGCCTCATTTGATACAGGGATAATCTCATCATATACCTCTGTATTTAATGTGTTTGGTACGAAGCCTGCTCCGATTCCCTGAATCTTGTGTGCTCCGGCTTTTCCTGTTGAAAGCACTGCTGATGTCTCAGGCTCTACAGCGACAATCTTTACATCAGGGTTCTTGCTCTTTAAGTACTCACCTGTTCCTGTGATTGTTCCGCCTGTTCCGACTCCGGCTACGAATGCATCTACCTGTCCGTCTGTATCGTTCCAGATCTCAGGACCTGTTGTCTTTCTGTGTGCCTCCGGGTTTGCAGGGTTCTCAAACTGCTCCGGAATGAAGCTATCAGGAATCTGCTCATGAAGCTCCTCTGCCTTGGCGATGGCTCCCTTCATACCCTTTGTACCGTCTGAAAGCACGAGCTCTGCGCCATATGCCTTGATGATGTTTCTTCTCTCGATGGACATTGTCTCAGGAAGAACGATGATAATCTTATATCCCTTTGCTGCTGCGATTGCTGCAAGTCCGATTCCTGTATTTCCTGATGTTGGCTCGATAATTGTTGAGCCCGGCTTGAGCTTTCCGTCTCTCTCTGCCTGCTCGATCATCTCTTTTGCGATTCTATCCTTTACTGATCCTGCCGGGTTGAAGTACTCAAGCTTTGCAAGAAGTCTTGCCTCAAGTCCGTATGCCTTCTCTACGTGTGTAAGCTCTACGAGCGGTGTATTTCCAATAAGTCCTAATGTTCCCTGATAAATGTTTGACATGTTTGTGTCCTCCTTGATGTCATTGTAATGTTAATGCTTTGTTTTAATCTCCTATATTCATACTGTATTTGTATGAATTAATTGTTGATATAAATATACCCCATGAATTCCTATCTGTCAACAGGAATTTATGGGGTTTTTAATATTTTATTTTTATGCCCTGTTATAATATTCTCTTAGATAATGAGCTTATTGAGTAAAAAAGAAAGTCACCTAATGCGGTGCTAATCTTCATAATGAAATTTACAGGAATATATTATGAGATTTTGGTTACTATCAAAGTTATATGTAAGTCTGTGTTCGTCCGTTATCCGTCTGCTACATACTTTCCTATACTTCAACGGTTCAGGCTTACCGATTCCTTCTAATAGTCCATCACGATCTATACTCTTTATAAGCTCGTTAATCCGCTTTACGATCTTTTTATCTTCCTTCTGCCAGTCTGTGTACTGCTGCCATGCAGTCGGAGTAAATACAACATTCATTATTCGTATGCTCCTAACTCATCCACTGTCTTTGTAATAAAACCACCTGCTTCGGCTTCAGCCATAGATTTATCCAGCATAGCAAGGTATTCAGCATTTCTCTTGGCTTTCATAATCTCATTGTATTCAGATTCCGACATCATCACTATGTTTTCGTTCTTGGGTCTTGATATAATTAATGTTTCACCATTAAAAACCTTATCACATAACGATTTGAAATTTTCTCTTACATCCATGCTCTTTACTGCTAACATATTTAACACCTCATTTCCGTACAAAAAATCGTATGTTTTTTAGTACTTTTATTTTATGCTATTATTATTCACTTGTCAACAGATCTTATGCAGAAAAATATTAAACGTATAGTTTTATCTCAGGCAAACAGATCATCCATCGTAACAACCGACTGCAGCTCCTGCGAATACGAGTTTTCCACTACACCATAGGTTGTAATAAGTGTTGGGTATATCGCATACTTTGTACCGGAAACCACTCTCAGATCACTTATTTTATTCCTAATGCTCCTGTCCACTTTCTCCGTTATGGTATATTCTGACTGCGAATATTTCATCTCGCACAAATTAATCACCTGATCTTTTCTGGCAATCAGCATATCAATCTGTGAGCCGAAAATGCCATTATCAGGATCTGATTTGCAGTACCACGAATTTATCTCTGTCAGCACGCCAGAAATACCCAATTTAAACTTAATCTGATCCACATGCTCCATGCACACTCTTTCAAACGCCAGCCCCAGCCACGTATTCACTGCGGGCGTATTAATCTGGTTCGTCCAAAAATGCTCATCTGTCGGTTCTGATTTCAAAAATTTGAAATAAAACAATGTAAAGCAATCCATCAACTGGTATATCGCATTTTTCTTTTTCATCCCAAATGCATTGTACTTGCGAATAAATCCACAGCTTTCAAGCTCTTCGAGCTTCGTTGTCAGATCTCCCGAATTAGGTATTTTGGTCGCTGTAATGATTTCTTCCCTTGTCATTCCAACCTTTTTAGTCCCAAGAGCTTCTATTATTTTTACATAGTTCTCCGGTTTTTTGAATACAGAAGCATATAAATACTTAAATTCATCGCGCAGGGGCGCATCCTTTTCAAACAATATACTATCAATATTCTGTGAAAGGCTTAATCCCTTTTTCAAAAATCCCCAATAGTAAGGTACTCCGCCAAAAATCATATAATACTGCAATATCTGATTTCTATTTAATGCCAGCCCGGCAGCTTTTACATACGCTTCACACTCCCTGAGGCAGAATGTACGCAGATGTATCTGCTCTGTCAATCTGTTATACAATCCACCTTTGTTGTGTACGACCTTTGAGAGCATCCATGATGTGGCTGACGCGCACACTATAAGGACTATATCTTTTCTTGCAGAAGCAAATCCATTCCAGAAATTCTCCAAAGCAACCATAAGATCACTCTTTTGTGTGTCCATCCACGACAGCTCATCAATAAATATTATTTTCTTCTTTTCACTCGACAATCTTATGACATCCTTTAATGCTTCAAATGCCTCAAGCCAGTTTTGGGGCTGCTTTTTCACTTCATACCCTGCATCTTTTAGAGATGACGTAAACGCATATATCTGCTCCTTCATTCCTCCCTCTGACAGACCGGCATGCTGAAATGCAAATCTATAGCCAAAGGCCTCACGTATCAGAAAGGTCTTTCCCACTCTCCTTCGCCCGTATACTGCCACAAAATGTGAGCTATCATCATTTTGTATATCATGCAATAAATGTAATTCTTTTTCTCTACCTACAAGCATCCTGCACCTCCACCCAAAATATATTATATTGCTATACTCTTCTTAATCTCTGTTTTTTATACACTTTAAGTAAAGTATAACGATATTTTGAGCAAAAAACAAGCCAAAACGCAAATATACTCTTCTTAATCTTATAAAAAATAGTAGATTAAGAAGAGTATACGTTGTTTAATTTTAATATTTATTTGTAATAACACATTAAATTCGTGATTCCAAATGGTCTAAGATCATATTGGTAAATCTCCCCATTAAATTCACCAGATTTTCTTCCCGAGTCTGACAGACATATGACATATTTTCCCATCCTTCAAATATATGATACGATTAACTCTATCCACGCTTTCTATACTAAAATCAATAACTTAATAGAGCAGACGGCATTTTAGTTATGCTGTCCGCTCTATTATGATATATTCGCGACTGTTCAAAAGTCCTGCTAATTTACCATCATCTTTTCAATTGTTCCACCGCACAGTACATGCCCATCCTGATAGAATACCGCTGCCTGCCCCGGTGTCATAGCGCGCTGCGGCTCGTCAAATACGCATTTTATCATGCCGTTTTCCATAGGGGTAAGTGTACAGTCAGCTCCCCTGTGAGAGTAGCGTACCTTTCCTATGCTGCGGGTGCCCGGTGTGATGTGCTCCTGTGCCATATAGTTTATATCGCTGATATAACAGGTGTCTGAGAAAAGTGACTCATTTGTGCTGATTACGACCTCATTTGTTGCCGGACGCAGCTCCTTCACGAATAAAGGTGTTGCGGCTGTAATTCCAAGCCCCTTGCGCTGTCCGATAGTATAGTGGATGAGGCCCTTATGACGGCCGAGAATATTGCCCGATTCATCCACGAAGTTTCCCGGCTCATAGGTTTTGCCTGTCTCATTCTCGATGAATGAGGCATAGTCATGATCCGGCACGAAGCATATGTCCTGACTGTCGCTCTTGTGCGCTACCGGCAGTCCGGCTTCCTCTGCGATACGGCGGATTTGTGGCTTTTCATACTCTCCAACAGGCATCAGCGTGCGACGAAGCTGCTCCTGTGTCAGATTGTAAAGCGCATATGTCTGGTCCTTTTCCGCTGTGACTGAGTTGGCTATGGTGTATCTACCGTTTGGAAGCTGTGCTATGCGGGCATAATGGCCTGTTGCTATATAGTCTGCTCCTATCTCAAGCGAGCGGTGAAGCAGCGACTCCCATTTCACATAACGGTTGCAGGCGATACACGGATTTGGCGTGTATGCGCGCTCGTATTCGGACACGAAATAGTCTATGACGTATTTCTTGAAATCAGCCTTGAAGTTCATCACATAATATGGAATATCAAGCACTGCTGCCACTCGTCTGGCGTCCTCCACTGCGGATAGCCCACAGCAGCCGCCCTCCTGTGACTGTTTAAATACGTCCTCGTCCTGCCATATCTGCATTGTGACTCCGATGACATCGTATCCCTGTTCCTTTAATAAATATGCCGCTACTGACGAATCCACTCCGCCCGACATTCCTACTACAACCTTCTTTTTCATTAATAGTCTTCCTCAGGCGCCTCTTCCTTCTCGCTGATATCATTTACAGGTTTCTCGAGTCCCTCGATCTTGATACCGTTTTTCTCTGCGTAATCCCAGAGTGCCGCATGGATTGCCTCCTCTGCGAGAAGTGAGCAGTGTACCTTTACAGGTGGAAGTCCGTCAAGTGCCTCCATAACTGCCTTGTTTGTAACCTCAAGCGCTTCCTGGATTGTCTTGCCCTTTACGAGCTCTGTTGCCATACTGCTTGTTGCAACTGCTGCGCCACATCCGAAGGTCTTGAATTTGGCCTCCTGAATAATGCCGTTGTCATCTATATCCAGATACATTCTCATGATGTCTCCGCACTTTGCGTTTCCTACTGTGCCGACACCACTTGGATTCTCCATCTCTCCTACATTTCTTGGATGGTTAAAATGGTCCATTACCTTTTCACTGTATGCCATGTCCTTAGTTCCTCCTAATTTTCATGTATATATTAATGATGTGATAGTCACTATAATTTTTGACCTGATCATTTATGCCTCTGCTTTGCCGTTTTTCTTTACGAAATCCTCGTATAGCGGTGACATGCTTCTGAGCCTTGCTATGATTTCCTTTAACTTGTCCACTGTATAGTCGATATCCTCAAGAGTGGTCTTCTCTGATAATGTAAGACGCAGTGAGCCGTGTGCTATCTCATGTGGCAGTCCTATTGCAAGGAGCACATGCGATGGGTCGAGTGAGCCTGATGTGCAGGCTGAACCTGAGCTGCCGCATATGCCTGCCTGATCGAGCAGGATAAGCATTGACTCTCCCTCGATGAATCTGAAGCAGAAGTTTGCATTGTTTGGCAGTCTGTCTGTTCTGTGTCCATTTAAGCGTGTATATGGGATCTCGCTTGTCACTCTCTCGATGAGGTGGTCTCTGAGCTTTGTCTCATATGCGCTGCGCTCTGCCATGTTGGCCTTTGCAAGCTCTACTGCCTTGCCGAGTCCTACGATACCCGGCACATTGTGTGTTCCCGCACGTCTCTGGCGCTCCTGTGCTCCGCCGTGGATAAATGAGCGGATTTTTACGCCCTTTCTGATATACATCACGCCGATGCCCTTTGGTCCGTTGAGTTTGTGACCGCTGGCGCTGAGCATGTCGATATGCATATCATCTACATTAATCGGAATATGTCCGAATGCCTGAACTGCATCTGTGTGGAACAAAATGCCATGCTCCTTTGCTATCTCTCCGATCTCCTTAAGCGGCTGGATAGTTCCAATCTCGTTGTTTGCCGCCATCACTGAGATAAGGATTGTGTCAGGTCTGATGGCTGCCTTCAGCTCATCAAGCTTGATTTTTCCGTCCTCATCAACACCCACATATGTCACCTCAAAGCCATGCTTCTCAAGCCACTGTGCTGTGTGAAGAATTGCATGATGCTCGATGGCTGATGTGATGATGTGCTTTCCTTTTGCAGCATATGCCTCTGCTGTGGCCTTTAATGCCCAGTTGTCGGACTCACTGCCGCCGCCTGTGAAATATATCTCATCCTTCTTGGCTCCGATAAGGTCTGCGACCTCTCCTCTGGCATGATCCACTGCTCTTTCTGCCTCATCTGCAAAGCTGTATATAGCTGATGGATTGCCGTAATGCTCTGTAAAGTAAGGAAGCATTGCATCCACAACCTCCGGATATACCTGTGTGGTTGCCGCATTATCCAAATAAATTAATCTGCTCATCTATGATAACCTTCTTTCTTTATATGACATAATTTCCATTCTTCTCGTTCTGCCAGTCTACCAGATCCTGCAATGTGATATTGTCAACCACACCTGAGATTGCATCATTGATCTTCTTGTACACAATAGATGTGACGCACTGCTGCTGTCTGTCGCAGACTATCTCGTCATCCTCTATACATGCTACCGGCGCAAGGCTGCCCTCTGTCTGTCTGAGAATCATGCCGACTGTGTAGTTCTGCGGTTCCATCTTCAGCATGTATCCGCCCTGGGCGCCTCTGACACTTCTGACGTAGCCCGCCTTGTTTAAAATGGATATAATCTGTTCAAGATATTTATCTGAAATATCCTGTCTCTTCGCTACATCCTTCAGGCTGATGGGTGAACCAGTGTTGTTCTCTGCAAGATCCATCATGAGGCGAAGAGCATAACGTCCTTTTGTTGAAATTTTCATTTATAGCACCTCTGTTTCATTTCCTACTGCTTTACTATACATTCAGAAATCGCCTTTGTCAAGCCGAAAAACAGAAATCATTTCATTTGTCAGGCTTAATTCCTCTAGGGATGTAGGTATTTCTTCTCTTGACACCCATTTTGCCATCGAAAGTTCCTGCATGTCAACCTCAATCTCATCTGTTCCGTCAACTTCACAGAAATATCCCGCTAGTATATTGTCGGTAAAGCCCCACGGCTGCGATTTGTAGTATCTGATGTTTTTCACACGCAGTCCCGTTTCCTCCATGACCTCACGGCGCACGGTCTCCTCAAGCGACTCACCTATCTCGTTAAAGCCTGCCACAAGTGCGTACTTTTTATACTCTCTGCCATTGTATTTTGTCAAAAGCAGCTTATCTCCATTTGTAACTCCCACTATCACTGCCGGATTGATGCGTGGGTAAACCATGTTGCCACAGACCGGACATTTGAGCATGCGCTCCACGTTGTCCTCTACCAGCCTGTTGGCGCATCTGCCGCAGAAATGGTTCTTATCATACCAGCCATCCAGATGAAATCCCGTTATCGCGGCAAGCACGTACTCCTTCGGTGCCACGCTGCGCATATAGTGCCGGTTTATGAATTTGCCACCTGTTACTTCCAGTATATGCATTTTGTCAGCATGTGACAGTGCCACCCTGAAAAATGCAGTATCGTCAAGTGTAAACAGATACTGATATTTAGCATCGGGACATTCTGCTTTTATATCCTCATATCTTGGAAAGCTTATCGGATGAATATCCTGATTGGATTCGTCAGCAGGCTTGTCCGATGCCTGCTGCACAAGAAGCTGTCCCCTGCTAAAAAAAAGGACCCTGCTGTCCGGGTCCGGCTGTATGTTTTTGTATGTTATGTCCCACGTATGTGGTGCAATGTCTTGAATCATTGTATGCCTCGATTTTCCTTATTTCCGCTGATTAACTATGTTATCAGACGGTGTTTATACGCGCGTATAAACCGTGCCACTACAACCGAAAATTCGCCTTTTTCTATACGCTAAAAATCCGAGCGCCTCGCTTCGAACCATCACAACAGACGTTACCTCCACAGTTAACTCCCTCCAGGCTGCCTCGCGTCACATGAAAGCTTCTACTTAGTGCTGCTGTGTTCCCACCCTGACACGGTTCATAGATTTCCATTGCGCAAGACCCAGACGTCAACGCCACTTATGGAGGGCAGCTCCACCGCTTAAGCCCTCTACGAAGCATCACCCCAACTATAGCGGATTGTTGGTTCAAGGTACCGCTACCACCCCGGCTGCTCGGAGTCTTAAGTATACGCTATAATGCAGGGTTTTGTCAAGATTTATTGCAACTTCTTGTGGGATGAGTACGGCACGCAAGCCCCGGGTACCAGACACGCACAAGTACTCCTGCCGTGGCTACGCTACGCTGTTAAGATTCTGTACGGATTATGCATGATGGTTTTCTATGCTTGACGAAACCGGCTTTTATGCGCCGTCCGTGGCGCATAACGCCTTGCCCAGCCGTCCATGGCTGGGCATTTCTGGCTTTCCGGCATAATCCTACAGATTCTAAACATCTTCGCTATGCGCCCCTGCAAGAGTACGTATGCGCGTCCTGTACCCGGGGCTTACGTGCCTTACGTTGTAGTTTTAACGACAAATGGCTTATACTCTGTTTTTTGACCATTTTTTTCAACTACAATAACCAAGTCCTTATACCTGACCGCCTCATTCGAATCCGGGCTAATGTCTAAGGAGTATGATAAATATTCTTTCTTTGCCACTTCATATGTCTCTGAATAATCTGATATCGAATATTGAGTGGTTACATCCTTTAAGCTGAATGTCCATTTCAATTTTTTATCATAGCTTTTGACTTCTTTATATGTGTCTTTCTCCACATTGTACAAAAACTTCACAGAATCATCTGATTTGTAAAATCTTACGTATCTGCCATCTGATGATGCTTCAACGAAAACACACGGATAACCTTGTATCTGTGTCATATCTATTGGTCTGAAATCACAAAATCCCACTAGCTTTTCTTTTTTTAGATTATAAACCCATATTCCAATATAATCATACATTATCACCTTATCCTGATCATAATAGATTATACTTGGCATGGTCGCCTCAAGCTGTACCTCCTCTTTCCCTATTTCCGCTGCCGAAACAGTACATGTAGAATTTCGTTTTATGCCAATTCCAACAACTGCTGTTATACTTATTATTAAAAAGAAAAACACGCAGCAAATACTACTATTTTACGAATTGTCTTTTTTTTATTTTTGATAACATTTTTTTGATGAGCTTCTATAATATATTGTTCGTCTATGTTTTCCATTACATCAAATATCTTCTCTGCATTCATAAATCAACGCCCCTTTCAACAAGGTAATCATGTAATTTTTTTCTTATCCTCTTTAATGTAACTGAAACATTGTTTTCAGTCATGCCATATCTCTTTGCTATGTCCCTGACGCTGTCAGAATACCAGTAACGACACACAAAAATTTGTCTTTTCTCAGCCGGTATTTCCTTAAGAAAAGAATTAATGTTCTCTAACAGGAACCTGGCATTGCCCTCATCTTCAATATTTTTCGAATCAGTGATTATCTCAGATAATTCATCCAATATTAACGTGAAGCTTCCATTTGTGCGCTTCTTAGCTCTGTTTTTCTTATACAAATTGAATGACATATTTCTGACTATCTTTCCAAGATAAGTCGATAACATTTTAGGTTTGTTTGGCGGAATAGAATTCCATGTATTCAGATATGCATCATTCACACATTCCTCTGCATCCTCAATGTTTCCCAAAATATTCATCGCAATTGATAAACAATATACATTATATTTTTCTGTTGTTGCAGCAATTGCCTGTTCATCACGCTTCCAAAACAATTCAACTATTGCGCTATCATCCATGCTCACTTCCTCCTTTCACTTATATACACAATTTCTTATTCCATTTCTGACACCTGTAGATATTTTTTTCATAAGAAAATGTATATAACGTATATTATGTAGAAGCAAGTTCCATCCATATAGCCGTCTTTACTGCCCTTGAAGCTTGCGCTTCTTTCGCAGCTCTTTGAAAAAGGTAGAAAGCATAGTGCTGCATTCGTCGCCGCAGATGCCTATATCTGTCTGCACCTGATGATTAAACTGCTGCATCTGCAGTAGATTGATGATCGAGCCTGCACAGCCTGCTTTCGGATTCATGGCACCTATTACCACCCTGGGAATGCGTGCCTGTACTATTGCCCCGGCACACATCTGGCAGGGCTCGAGGGTGACGTACATGGTGCATTCCTCGAGACGCCAATCTCCGGTCTTTTTGCTGGCTTTGCGGATGGCAGAGAGCTCAGCATGAGCGAGTGGATTTTTGTCGGTATTTCTGCGGTTGTAGCCACGTGCAATGATTTTGTCACCAGCTACAATTACGCAGCCTATCGGCACTTCATCGAGTGCGTATGCTTTTTTTGCCTGTTTTATTGCCTGTTTCATATATTTTTCATCTTGTGTCATATTTGTCTGCTCCATGTGTTATAATCTATTTATCATGATACACCAAATGTGAAAGAAGGAAAATATGTTTTTTCAATATGAAACCACACGCCTGCTTCTTAAGGTATTGCGCGCTGATTGCGCTCCGCAGGTTTTGGATTTTTACAATAGGGATAAAGAGCTTTTCGAAATGTATGAAATAGACCGCGTGCCGGATTTTTATACTGTGAAGCACCTGCAGAAGGTGCTCAGATATGAATACAATATGGCTGTCAAATCACAGCTTTTCAGATTTTATGTTTTTCAGAAAGAAAATCCGTGCCGGATTATCGGCACTGTGTGTATACATAATATCGCTCCGGCTTTTTACGGAAGCTGTGAAATTGGCTATAAATTTTCCAGTGAGTTTCACCACATGGGGTATGCCACTGAGGCAGTCGGCTTCTGCACCAAGCTTGCCTTTAATGAGCTTCGCATGCACAAGGTGACAGCGGTTGTCCACCCGGGAAATGTGCCTTCGATGAAGCTTCTTAATGGGCTTGGCTTCGTGCAGGAGGGGCTATTGCATGATTATCTTATACTACATGGGAAGTGGTGTAATCACTATATTTACGGGCTTGTTAATAAATGAGCCCATTTATAATTTAACATAACAATTGGCGCAGGAAACAATTCCTGCGCCAATTTATCATACTTTTTAAAAATCTATACTATTTTTTATATTTCTCAAAATTATATTTTTATTCTTCTCATGCAAATATGTTGGATTAAGCTTTCCTTTTTGATATTTCAGGTATGTTCCTGCCGTTTTATCCACAAGCAGCTTTGTAAAAAATCGCTCCCAACTGAAATATTCCTGACTTTCTATATAATTCTCAGGTTTGTCCATAATATCCTTAATCTCTTTGTCTTCAAGCAACTCAGAACTGAGTATAATCCACTCAAATGATTCCGGCAGATATAACTTTATATTGCCTTTTTCCACAGACATTTTATATAATGCATCCATTTCCGGGCCAATTGCTGCACCGTCAGCTATTACACAAATACTCTCTGTTTCAGCTTTTAGTTGTTCTAGCATAGCAAATATTTTTGTTTTTCCACCAGCGCTTTCACACACTATATTTTTTTCTTTCGATATTGCCTTGAAATACTCATATCCAGAATTTGTATCTTCAACAATTATTTTGTCAGGTTTACATGAAAGATCCTGATTTAAAGGATAAATATGATACATCTCCTGATATATTTGCTTTGTGTTCTGATACTTTCCTGAAGAATACAGTCCATATATTTCTTCAACACTATATGGCAGATTGTACAGATTTTCTCTTGTTATTATCACAAAATAATTATCTGACACCTTTACAAGTTCAGCAAACTCTTGCTGTCTTATAAACTGATTCTCTTCATCAATAAAAATGATATTTCCTGATAAATTTTTGAGCAGCATCTGCCACATATTTCCCTCAAGAACTGTGCACGGGGCATCACATTCGATTTCAATTCCGCTTGCATTACCCAGATTTGCAAATTGTCTGATCATATTTATGAGTGTTGTTTTCCCTGTAGCACTGTCCCCTTTTATTATCGTGATATTTCTCTTTATTTCAAATTCATAATGAAGTCTATTGTTTTTCACAACAATTTTATGCTTACCCTTCATACTTTCTCCTATACATATTTACCTGCAACACTGATGAATTCAGCCATACTGTGAACTATTTCTCCCGTATTCAGTATCTTTGCCTCAAAATTTTTACCAAAATCCATTATATGATGCAGATTAATTGTCAGATTCTTTTTGCCCGCAATTCTCAATATCCACTTTGCGCAGTTATCACCACACGCTGAAGCGTTAAAAATTTTTCCGCTATCATCAAAAGCCATCAGCATAAGGGTTTTCACTCCACCGGACAATTCCTTTGTGGATATCGGTCCCAGTATCGGGCTTTGTACCAGATGTGGTCCAATGACGTCTGATTTATCTATATCTTTTATCATTTTGACAGACAGCTCATCCGTTATCCATTCATCTTCATATGTGTTATCAAAATACACCGGAGGATGGTAAATTGCATTTTCCATATCCCCTAAATATATATTTAACATTGAAATCCTCCATCCCATCTGTTAGGATTCTAAAGTATACGCTATGATACGATTTATTGTCAAGTTTCTAAACATTTACACTGCTCTCACCACAGCAGTGATCAGTTCTGTAAACTGCTTTGCCACGCGGTCTGCGGTTTCCTGCACTTCCTTGTGGTTGAGCTTTTTGTCGGATAGTCCTGCTGCAAGGTTTGTGATACATGAGATTCCGCAAACCTCAAGTCCCATATGACGCGCTGCAAGTGCCTCACAGGCTGTACTCATTCCGACGGCATCTCCTCCGAGGATTTTACACATCCTGACCTCGGCCGGGGTCTCATACTGCGGGCCTGTGAGCTGTACGTAGACTCCTTCTCTCAGCTTTATGCCTAGCTTATCTGCCTTTTCTTTTACGATTTTCCTCATTCTGCGGCTGTATACCTCGCTCATATCCGGAAAACGCTCGCCAAGCTCATCAATATTGGCTCCGATCAGTGGACTTGGTATGGCTGTCGCGATATGGTCCGAAATCAGCATAAAGTCTCCCGGATTAAAATCAGTATTGAGACCACCTGCCGCATTTGTGAGTATCAGCTTTTTTGCGCCCATCATTCCCATGAGGCGTGTCGGTAGCACAACGTCTGTTATCGGATACCCCTCATAATAATGTACTCTGCCCTGCATGATGACAACAGGCACACTATCCACATATCCAAATACAAACCTGCCCTTGTGTCCGGGAACTGTGGATGTTGGAAAGCCCTTGATATCCTTGTAATCTATGGTTGTCTCTATCTTAATCTGCTCTGCATAGTCTCCAAGTCCCGAGCCCAAAACTATGGCTGTCTCGGGTACAAAATCTGTTTTTTCACGCACACTTGCAAGGCATGTGGTGAGTTTTTCATATATACTGTTCATTTTTTTTCTCCATATATTTTCTGTTAAAGTTAAAAATTCCTGAGATATTACCCATTAAAGTTCTTCAAGAATAGAATGTCCGATGGTACCCTCCGGCATTTTTACGCCGAAGTTGTCAGTAATTGTGGCTCCAATCACCGCAAAGGTGGCTTCCTCATCAATTGAGCCGCCGCCCTTCATGCTCTTTGAATACGCGATAAAAGGCACATATTCGCGTGTGTGGTCCGTTCCCTTGTAGGTAGGATCGTTTCCGTGGTCTGCGGTCAGTATGAGCAGATCATCATCCCTTAGCTTTTCCATTAAAATGCCCAGGTTTTTGTCGAATTTCTCAATTTCCTCTCCGTAGCCTGTCACATTTCTGCGATGTCCCCACAGTGCGTCGAAATCGACCAGATTCACAAAGCACAGCCCGGTAAAATCTTTCTCACAAATATCAATGGTCTGCTCCATTCCATGAACCGAGCTCTTTGAGCGGAATGCCTCTGTAATGCCCTCTCCGCAGAAAATATCATTGATTTTGCCGACTGAAATGACATCCAGTCCACTGTCCTTTAATGCATTTAATGCAGTAAGACCTGTAGGCTTAAGCGCATAGTCGTGCCTGTTTGAGGTTCGCACGAACTCCCCCTTTTTCTTTCCCACATATGGCCTTGCAATGACGCGCCCTACTCTCCACTCGTCCTTGAGCGTTATTTTTCTGGCTATCTCACAGCAGCGGTAGAGATTCTGTAAATCAAAGGTCTCCTCATTACCGCAAATCTGGAGCACCGAATCCGCTGACGTGTATACAATCATCGAACCGTTCTTTATCTCTTCCTCTCCGAGCTCCTCGATTATCTCAGTGCCGCTGGCGCTCTTGTTGCCTATGACCTTTTTTCCGCACTGCTTCTCAAGCTCAGCGATGAGCTCCGGTGGAAATCCGTGCTCTGTGAAGGTCTTAAACGGCTTTTCGGTTTTTATGCCCATCATCTCCCAGTGGCCTGTCATCGTGTCCTTGCCGTTGCTCGCCTCTGCCAGCCGCGTAAATCTGCCGATTGGCTCAGCAGCCGGCTGCATCTGACCGCCACAGTGCAGATTGAGCATTCCAAGCCTTGTAAGATTTGGGATGTCGAGAGTCTGCATCCTCTCAAGTATATGTCCAAAGGTGTCTACATCTGTGTCTCCAAACCTTTCCGAGTCCGGCATTGCGCCGATTCCCAGAGAATCCAGGACTATCACAAAAATTCTGTTATATTTCTTCATGGTGTCATACCTCCATTTTCCGGTCCGTAAATTTGTGCTGCGGTTAAATGTTAAATCTCCATAAATCTCGCGGCACTATACTAGCTGCCTAAAAATCCGCTCCTTCACGGCATCATCCGCAAATGCCACATCCAGTGCATTTTTCATCATAAGCGGCAGCTCTTCATCGCGTATGCCATAGGTTCTTTCTATGAATTCAAGCTCCTTTGACAGAGTTGTATTGCTTACGGTGCGGTTGTCTGTGTTTATTGTGACCTTTAATCCGGCGTCCAAAAACTCCCTGATGGGATATTCATCTGCAGATGCCACCGCCTTTGTCTGCAGGTTGCTTATCGGACAAAGCTCAATGCCTATGCCCTTTGCCGAAAGCTGCCTTTCAAGTTCACCGTGGCCTCTCATGGCTATTCCATGGCCTATCCTATCTGCGCCGGCCTCCACTGCATCTATGATATTCTGTGCATTTCCACACTCTCCCGCATGGATTGTAAAAGGCAGCCCGAGCTGCTTTGCATATTTGAAAAGCTCCATGAAGCAGGACATAGGATAAGGCACCTCAGCACCTGCAAGGTCTGCCGCGCACACACCCGCGCCTAAAAATTCCCTTGCGGTGTGCAGCATGCGTCTGTTTTGTTCCTCGCTGTGATGCCTCATGGCGCACACAATAAGCCCATATTCTATGCCAAAATCCTTTTTTCCTCTATCAAGTCCCTTAAGTGCAGCTTCTATCACGCGCTCGCAGCTAATCCGCTCATTCTCTGAAAGCAGCGGTGCAAAACGGATTTCCGCGTATACGACGTTTTCCCTGTGCATGCCCTTAAGCACATCATAGGCGGCTCCCTCAAGCCCCTTTTCATCCTGGATGCACTGCCCCGGCAAGTCAAATTTCTCCAGATACTGTGCCAGACTTGTGCAGTCATCCGACACGCTAAGCTCTGCCTCCTGCACCGTCCTGCCAAGCCTTTTCTCGACAAATTCACGGCTTAATGAGCCATCCAGATGGCAGTGAAGCTCAATTTTCGGCAGCTTTATTATATTGTCTCTTATATTCTCTTCTCTCTCCATATTTCCCCCATTTCCTGTTTCCCACTTCCTGTTGAGGCGGCTAATGTTCACACGACCATATAATCAACAACTATTACAGTCCATTATACAGCCCCTTAAAGGTACAGCTACAGGTCACTCTACTCAAGGTTCGCAGGTCCGAACCCCTGCGGAAGTATATCCTCCAGTGTGTAAACCCTATAATTTTCCCTGTCAATCGCCAGTATTATTTTAAAAGTCTTCGGATTACAAAACTCCATCATAACCTGGCGGCATACTCCACATGGCGCTGTATAACCTGTCGCTTTTTGGTTCTTTCCGCCCACGATACAGATTGCCTCAAAATCCCGCACGCCTTCACTCACTGCCTTGAAAAATGCTGTCCTTTCCGCACAATTTGTCGGTGTGTAGGCTGCATTTTCTATATTGCAGCCGGTGTAGACTGCCTGATTTTTTGCTAAAAGAGCCGCACCGACATTGAAGCCTGAGTACGGCGCATATGAAAAATCAAGCTGTGCAATGGCTGTATCAATCAGTTTTTCAATTGTTTTTTTATCCATATATAATTCCCCGGTTATTTATTGTATACGAAAATTCATTCCATAGCCTTAATAAGCTTCACCACACGGCTTGTCCCAAGCCTGTCAGCGCCAAGCTCAAGAAATCTTTCTGCATCATCTAATGAAGAAATGCCTCCGGCAGCCTTCATCTTCACACCCTCTCCGATATGCTCTGAAAACAGCTTTATATCGTCAAAGGTCGCACCTGCCGTGCCAAAGCCTGTAGATGTCTTGATGTAATCAGCCCCTGCGCTCGTTGTGATATCGCACATCCTGATTTTCTCATCATCTGTGAGAAAGCAGGTCTCGATGATGACTTTAAGCACCTTATCCTTGCATATGGACTTGAGCTTCTTTATTTCATCCTCTATCAGCTCATACCTTTTATCCTTGAGCCAGCCGATATTGATGACCATATCTATCTCCTTCGCTCCGTTTGCAAGGGCATCCTCTGTCTCAAAGGCTTTCACCGCAGTGGTCGAATATCCGTTAGGGAAGCCTATCACTGTACAGACCTTTACCCTTTCATCCAGATACTTTGCTGCCTGACTTACATAGCTCGGCGGTATGCATACCGATGCTGTGTGATATTTTATCGCATCATCGCATATCTGCCTGATTTCGTCCCATGTAGCCTGTGGGGATAAAAGTGTATGGTCAACGTGTTTTAAAATTTCATTTATATCCAATGTCCGTTCTCCGTTTCTGTGTTTTATGTCTGACTTATTCTCCGGCGCAATCCTCACGAATGAGGTTTCGCACTGCTGAAACTGCCACCTGAACCGCCATGTCCGTATCGCGTACCACAGGATTCTCAAGCCCGAGCTTTTCCCTCTCCTGATTTGCGACCACAAGGAAGCATGAGCCTGCCCTGACTCCAAGCTTTGCCGCAACGACAAAAAGCGCGGCTGACTCCATCTCTGACGCAAGACAGCCAAGCATCCTCCATGCGTTCCATTTATTGATAAGCTCGTAGCCTGCCGGCATTTTTTCAGGCTCATGCTGTCCGTAAAATGCATCCTTGCACTGCACCACGCCTGTGTGATGCGTAAAGTTTTTCTGCTTTGCTGCCGCAACAAGCGCGTTTGTGACATCTAAATCTGCCACAGCCGGAAACTCTATCGGCGCATACTCCTTTGATGTGCCCTCCATGCGGATGGCGCCTGTCGCAATCACGATGTCACCGCTTTTCACATCTGTCTGCATGCCTCCGCAGGTTCCGATCCTCACGAAGGTATCTGCACCGCATCTGTACAGCTCCTCCATCGCGATGGATGCGGATGGTCCGCCGATGCCTGTCGATGTTACGCTGACCTTCACTCCATCCAATGTGCCGGTGTATGTGATAAACTCCCTGTTGTCAGCTATCAAGACCGGATTGTCAAGGTACTGAGCTATTTTAACACACCTCTTCGGGTCTCCCGGCATGATAACATACCTGCCGACCTCTCCCTTTGCGACCTGGATATGATACTGTCTGTCAGGATCCTTTGAATAATTTTTCATGTAATGCCACCTCCCACAGTTTTCTTTTGTTAGCTTTAATTATACACAATTTCTGTGGTTTTGTGCAGAGGAAAGGACATTTTCTTATAATCTATAAAAACTACAGCTGGCAGAACCAGTATCCGAACACTCCGCTATCGACATCCGCTGCATTTGCCGGGGCGGCCGGCTCAAATTCCGTGAAGCCGAATATCCCTGCCAGCATGCGCTCCTGCGGCTCGCTCACGCCAGGCACTCCGAGATATTGCCTGCCATCTGTATCCGTTTTGATGACGAGATGCTTATAGTTTGCGTAACCGTGTGTAAGAAAACTGTTGTTGACTATGTACCAGTTTTTGGCCGGAAGTGTGCGAAGCTCTGATATGTCTATGCGCCGGATTTTGTCCTGACTGTCATCAACATTTTGACTATGAACCTCTTTCTTACAGCCCGGTTCAGGCTTAGGAGTCGATACAGGGTTTTTCTTATTTGATAAATCTGCTTGTACCTTGAGTGGTTTTCCTATAACTGCAGCCGTGTTATCCGTCCAGCAGCTTGCCAGAAATTTTTCATCTGCATTTTCCAGTTCTATCCTTACACCGAGCACCTGCAAAAATGTCTTTCCACTGTCCTTTACGTTTTCGGTATCTACATTATATATCTCTCGCGCTTCACCGTTTTTTACCGTAAGCTCTCCTGCCTCTATGACCGCCTCCGCTTCATATACCAGATACACTTTTCCTTTTCCGGAGTATTTTCCGAGATTTTTTATCTGTACGAGAAATGCACTTTTTTCTCCGTTTATTTCTACTTTTATAAAGCCTGCATTATTTCCTTTCATTCTGCCATCATATAAATACAGGTATGTAACGAATCTCTTCATGCTTATTTACCCGCCTGCGCGTTTTGTACTATTCTATGAGTGAAGCAGTGATATTATGTGTATTATTAATTTATACTTGATTTATAGCTATTCGAGCCATCTTGTAAAAATAAAATAGGAATTATTCTTATTTTTCTCTTGACAATTATAGTACTATCGTGTATATTGATATCAGTAACAATTCCTGATTTCATTTAAAAGGAGATTCATATGATTAAGTATAGTCGTCAAAGAGAGTCGATAGTCAACTTTCTGGCGAGCCGGACCGATCATCCGACTGCTGAAACTATCTATCAGAACATCAAAAAAGAATTTCCAAACATCAGTCTTGGAACTGTTTACAGAAACCTTTCCTTGCTTGAGGAAATTGGTGAGATCATCAAGATTTCGACCGGAGTCGGTCCTGACCATTACGATTACAACACAGCGCCTCATTATCACTTTATATGCAGAGGCTGCGGACGCGTGATGGATATCGATTTGGACTTCGCCGATGAGCTGATGACACAGGTGCAGGAATCCACTGATTTAGCCATTGAGAGCTGCTCAGTTTCGTTTACGGGACTTTGTCCGGATTGCGAGAATGAGCTTTCCTAGAGCCTGACAATTTTTACAACAATTAAACATTTATTTACTATCTTTAAAAGGAGGAACATTATTATGGCAAAATGGGTTTGTACAGTTTGTGGATACGTTTATGAGGGAGAGAATCCACCGGCAGAGTGTCCGGTATGCCACGTTGGCGCAGATAAATTCAAGAAGGTTGAGGGAGATTTAACACTTGCTGCAGAGCATGAGTTTGGAGTATACGCTTCAACTGTTAAGAACAATCCTGAAATCTCTGATGAAGATAAGAAATACATCTTCGAGCAGTTAAAGGCTAACTTCGAGGGCGAGTGCTCTGAGGTAGGTATGTATCTTTGCATGGCTCGTGTAGCTCATCGTGAGGGATATCCTGAGATTGGTCTCTACTGGGAGAAGGCAGCTTACGAAGAGGCTGAGCATGCAGCTAAGTTTGCAGAGATGCTCGGTGAGGACCTTGAGCCTAACATGAAGGCTACTACAAAGGACAACCTCGCTTGGAGAGTTGACTGTGAGTTCGGTGCTACAGCAGGAAAGACTGACCTTGCTAAATGTGCTAAGAAGAACAACCTTGATGCAATCCATGATACAGTTCATGAGATGGCTCGTGACGAGGCTAGACACGGAAGAGCCCTTAAGGGACTTCTTGACAGATATTTTGGCTAATTACAAAATAGATAAATATCATTTGAAAATGCAACGCAAAAACCAGTTCGTAAAAATATCATTTTACGAACTGGTTTTATTTTTGGTCAAATTCTGCAAACTTGAAGTTATCAGTCTGTTTCATCTTTTTATAACTTTTATTGGCTCTCCCAGCCGTGATAGCGGGTGCCATCGTAGCTGAAAATAAATCTGTAATTTGTCAAATGTATATCCTTCAAAAACGCTTTGGAATCTCAATTCACAGCAGCAATGTTGAATCAGTCGTGCTCCTATTCCATGTGTGACTGCATTTCCCACTTCCTCAAGCACGGTGAGTTTTGGTGGCTCATTCAGTTCCCTGTAGTGCTGTCTTTTTGCTCTTTTTGCCTCTTTCTTCTCTTCTTTTCTCTTTGTCCTGCTCAGCTTTCTGCTGAGTGCTCATATCTGATTCCGAGTTCTTTATTTCTGCCATATTTAATCCTGAAACTTCTTTCTTAAAGATACCGCACTTTATATTACACTCTCGCTGTTGATTTTGAACCGATCAAATAACACTCACAAAAGTCCCGCCTCACTCGTAAAAAGTAATGCAGGACTTTTCCTATAACATTTATCTTGGCCATCTCTTCTCTACCGGTAATAGTTCTTTAAACTTCTGATGAGGTTCACTCTGATACCAGTATGCCACACTTGAAAGATCGTCTTGTCGCTCAAACAATCCATTATGACTAACCCCTATTTGCTGTACCGTTACTTTCAGATTTTCCTCAAAAAATACAGGATCAGGGATATGCCATCTGTAAAATCCACGCATTGGCGGACAATCATCATTATGATATTGATTCCAAACAAGTGAATCATGTCTGGAATAAAATGGATATCACAAATATGGGGTAGAATAATTCTGTTCTACAATTCTGCCATTTTCATTTGATGCGAAACTCCAGGAACCTCCGAAATAGTCTTCCATTCCTGTTCCACATATTGTTGGATATTTTTCATCTCCATCAATGTAGAATTTAACTTCACCCTCTCCCCACCAGTACCTCTGCAAAGCTGAAAGTCCCAGATAAGTACCTACATAATGGCCACTTCCTTTTACATTATCAAGAATAACATAATCTTTTCCAATTTCAGTGATTGCCTGCCTTCTCCACTGAGCATGAAAATAAGAAGTGTCTTCTGGAAGCGAATCATACAGGCAGTAATCAATCTGATAAAAAAAAGCCGGTATTGGATTTTTATGCTGATTCTCAATAGTAATGCGAGCATGTTTATGAAATGGCATTGCAAAATAAGAATTAAGTCCTCGCGATGGAACAACAGTTATAATAGCAGAATTCACAATACATTCCTGTCCAAATCCACAACAGAAGAAATCACCCAATGGCACTTCTACCGACGGATTCTCTTCTCCATCCCAGTACATTCGCATAATCAGATCCCTCAGTACAAAACAGTCACCTTCCGAGGTCTTACTGTCAACAGTTATCCATATATGCTGTATCACACCTGGTCCCTCAATATCTGCCAAAAATTCTTCCTGTCCCGGTTGAATATTATTCAAACACGGGCTTCCCTTTACGTGAAGGTCCAAGCGGGCTGGCTGCCATCCCGCCTTTTCCTTTTTCTCCTGTCCTGTTCTCAGCATTAATTGCTCTGCTTTTCCCATGTGTCAGATAGGGCATCTTTGAGATATCTCCCGGAAATATCATTTCATATCCTCCTAATATCATTCTATTTATCAACCTTTAGTTGCTCCCATTGTCATACCTGCAGTAACCCATTTATTAAGTGCAAAATAAATAATAAGTGGTGGAAGTATAGATATAACGATAGCTGCAAATGTTAAACCCCAGTCTACATTACCAAATGCTCCCACATAATCTTTTAATCCCATTGCCACTGTTTTTGCTTTAGTATCACTAATAAATGTATTTGCAAAAATAAAGTCATTCCAAATCAGAATACTATACATGGAAGCAATTGTAATTATTGTATTTCGTGCCAATGGAAACACAATTTTTATAAATGTAACACCTGGATTACATCCATCTACAATAGCCGCCTCAACCAGCTCATCCGGAACAAAATCATAGAAACTTACAAACATCATCACAGCCAGAGGAAGAGCAAATCCAACCTGTGGTAAAATCAGTGAAAAACTTGTATTCAAGATTCCCATTTTACTATAGAAAATAAACAGTGGAATCAATGTAATCTGTACTGGCACCATGATTCCGAACGTAAAAAATTTATAAATTTGTTTTTTTCCACGTATTCTGAATTTTGACAATGCATAGCCTACTGTCGAACTGAGAAAAATAATCAGAATCAGTGAGATTCCCGTTACTTTTAAACTATTCCACATATAAATGCCTATTTTTCCATCTGAAAATACCTTTATAAAGTTTTCAAATGTCACCACTTTCGGCAAAGCAAACGGCGTTGTAGACAATTCTATCGTCGGCTTAACACTTGCCATAAAAAGCCATATTATAGGATAAACCTGAATAAGCAGAAAGGCAAGAATAACTATCGCAAATACAATTTTTCCAATTTTCTTTTTCATGATTCTTTACACTCCTTCCGCTCTGAAAATATTTTACGAAGTATAAATACCACCAACATACTTTCAATAATGATAAACACTGCCAGAGCACTACCATAACCATATTGGTTATTGGAAAATGCTTTCTTATACATGTATGTAGAGAGCAGCTCGCTTGCATTTCCCGGTCCTCCACTTGTAAATAAAAATGGAATATCAAATCCTCTTAATGCACCTGTCAAACACATCGTAAAAGTCAGAAGAATAATATCCTTAATCAATGGAAGTTTTATTTTTAACAGAATTTGGAAATCTGTTGCACCATCGACTTTTGCTGCTTCGTATACAGATGGATCAAGCGAAATTAACGCTGCATAAAAAATAACCATATACATTCCTGTAAATCTCCAGCCTTCTGGCACTGACACTGCCATAAGTGCAGTGTGAATATTTGCCAGCCAGGAAGTAACCATTCCTTCCATTCCTATAGCCTGAAAAAACTGATTTATCAGCCCCATAGGTTCTGTTGCATACATACTTCTGAACAGCTGTGCGATAGCTACAGTTGTGATAATACAAGGAACATAGTATAAAGTCTTAACAAATGTCACATGTTTTTTCATAAAAGTCAGTAATACAGCAAAAACAAGTCCGATTCCAAGCTGCATAACTACCACAATAAGAAGATAAATCAGATTGTTTAAAAATGATTTATAAAATGTTGGATCATGAAACATTGTAACATAATTTTGCAGACCTGCAAAAGTTTTATCACCAATTCCGTTCCATTCCATAAAGCTTAGCCTAATAGACTCTTCAATTGGATAAAAAACTGACAAAATATAAAATAACAGTCCAGGTAATAAAAATATAAAAAACCATTTTTTGTTCTTAATTACGCCCATATTGTCCTCCATGGTTTTAAATACAGGATGTCTGGGAGAGTCTTCTCCCAGACATCAAACATCCTTAGTTTTTCGCGTTGGTTGCAATAGAATCATCTATCAGTTTGCAGAAATCATCAACTGACATATCCCCGGATGCAAGAAGCAATAAATTATCCTGCATAGTTGTATTAGTATCTGCATCCAGATATGTATCCCATGGTTTCAGGAACTGCGCACCTGTTTTATCCATATCATCACGAATTCTAAGATACAGATCTGAGAATTCTACATCTGACGGAAGTTCTGTTTTGATTGGTGACATCTGCTGTTTTGCTGCATATTTTTTACCATAGTTATCCAGTACGTAAAGTATAAAGTCTTTGGTTTTTGCATCAAATGTTTTTGCATTGAATGCCATTCCGATTCCAGAGTTTACGCAAAATTCACTTGCATCTGTTTTTCCGTTTTCGATAGTTGGAAGATAGAAATAATCTATTTTTCCAGCTTTATAAGCGTCCTGCATAGCTGCAATCTCCCAGTCACCAATATAATACATTGCAGATTTTCCATCTAAAAACATTGATTGTGCTGTTGCATAGTCTGTTGCAGCAAATCCATCATTAAAATACTGTCCAATATTCTTCATGAATGTTGCTGCCTCTTTACCTTCATCTCCGGCCATTTTTTCTTTTCCATCACGAAGATTGATAATATAATCGTTACCAGATTCTCTAAACGGCATCATTGCCAGATATCTCTGTACCGGCCATCTGTCAACACCATCTACTGAAATTGGTGTTACTCCATTTTCCTTCAACGTTTTACATACATCCAGCCACTCATCCATAGTTTTCGGTACTGATAAACCATATTTGTCAAAAATTTCCTTATTATACCATGTCATTTCCACATGATATTCTAATGGTAAAGTATACATGGAACCATCTGTAAATTCCTGATATTTCAGAGCAGTCGGATAAAAACTATCATATTTACCATTATCCTTCAGGAATTTTTTTACATCTACAAGCATTCCTGCATCAACCAGTTCCTGGCAATACGGATCTGCGTCAATATCAATTATATCCGGCATATTTCCACCTGCAATCAATGTTTTCAGTTTCTGCAAATATGATGGTCTATCAGCTGTAGTTTCAAATTCAATCTTCCATTTTCCACCCATCTTCTCACTGTATTCATCTGCGATTTCATGCATTACCTGATCAATTGCTCCGTCAACCGGTCTTGACGTAAACCATTTTACGGTAGTAACGTCCCCGCTGTCTTTACTTTTCTTTCCTGCATCAGCAGACGTCCCACATCCTGTTAATAAGCTACCAGCCATACACAATGCCAACATAGCACTAATTATCTTTTTCCTCATATTACTCGCTCCTTTTTTCTTTATATTGAATTAATTTTACATTGCCTTGTACTACATAAATACCTGCATAACCATCTTTATGATTATACATCCTGGTCGAAAGAACAATTTCATCATTAATATACACTACGCAGATATCTTTTTCTTTTTATGATGTGAACTCGATATTCTTCCGCTTTTGGCAGTTTTCTTGCAGTTTCTATCTGATAAGGAACATCTCCCTTTATCTGCCACTGATATCTTCCCTGTTCTCCTCTTGGCCACATATCCCATGCAACTAATTGATTTTTAGGGTTCATACGTAAGAAATAACCCGTTTCGAGTTCTTTATCCACATGTAACGCAATTCCAAATTCATGGTATCTCTCAGGCTTTATTACCATATCCAACGCAAAAGTATCACCTTCTAAAGGATATAAAAGAGCCCCCAGCGTATCACTTTCAACGCTGACTCCATCCTGCGCCTGTACCATCTTGCAGTTATATAAAGTTTCTTTTTTCAATTCAATCTCTTTCGAAAAATAATCCAGCACTTCCGGAATAGCTTTAATTCTAAGTTCTCCGTTTTTCGAATTCTGAATTATTTCATGAAAATTCATTGTTCCGCCCCATTCCCATGGACCAAAATCAGTATTTCCATATTTGCTCGCTATCCATCCGAAAGCAAATCGTCTTTTGCCATCAGAAGCAGTCTTGATTGCATAATCAGCTCTTGTATCAAAAACATCATCATCAGGTATTTCCCATGGGCCATTCCAGTTTTTCGAAATACGATAATGTGTTGTAAACTGATCTGAAAATGTTGAAAATACCAGATACCAATATTCGCCCATTTTAAACAGTTCAGGACATTCCATAGTAATATACATTTTCGGATCATAAAAAGGTTTCTCATAAGTCCAGTTTATTAAATCTTCGGACTTACACAATGCAATGCATCCACCCCTGAGATCTCCTCTGTTCGTCACTCTTGACGCCAACAGCATATAATAGCATTGGTCTTCGTCATTCCAAAAAACAAAAGGGTCTCTCCAGTCAAACTCTTCATACTGTTTTCCATCTGAGACAAACAAAAAATCTTTTACTGTCTCCAAATTTTCCAGATTTTTCCCTGTGGCCTGCATTACAGATTGAATTGTTTTACCGCGAAGTTTAAAATCCTCATTATAAGCGGTATAAAAAACATGATACAATCCATCTTTTTCACATTTGATAACCGATCCTGTATATGCGTTCTTGTTGGCATCATGAATACCACCTCTTGCAATTGATTCACCTTTATAATCCAGATTAACAAAATCTTTGGTCTCAATCAGATGCCATGTAGTCTCTTCGGCATATTCTTTATCACGTATTCTTGGATCATGAAGATAAAATCCATAATAGGTTCCGTTTTCATAATATGGAATCAAATCACCAACCCAGGCATTTTCTGGTTTATAAAATAATCGCCCCATTTTTACCCTCCTTTTGTTTATAAAATAATCGCCTCATTTTTACCCTCCTTTTTGCACCATTTGCACATTTCATTTCATGCATTTACATTATCATATTCCTTGCATTGTTTCAAGTTTTTGCACAGTATTTTCTCCTTTTCCCTCTTTTCTATATTTTAGCCTCACATTTTTTGTGCATTATTTATATTATTCTCTTCTTTTTCCGTGCATTTTGTGCATTTTGTTTTTACGTTGTATTGTTTGCAATTCGTGCATTTTGTGTTATACTATATCTAAAGCATATAAATACAATATAAAAGGAGTTTACTATGAAATGTACCATTCAAAATATTGCTGATCATCTGGGGCTTTCCAGAAATACTGTTTCAAAAGCCTTAAAAAACAGTTCTGAGGTATCTGAAAATACAAGAAATCTGGTTATAAAGACCGCTTCTAAGCTTGGTTATAAAAATGCCACTTTCGCCACCCCTGTCATACCTGCCTCCGAAACAGGCAGCAATGGGACGATTCTTTTCCTTACCAGAACTTACGCTTCCGACTCCGAATTTTGGACCACCGTTTTACGAGGAATTGAATCGATTCTTTCAAATGCGAATTATCATCTGGCAATCAGTATCATGTCCGACAGTGATCTAAAACAACTCAATTTCCCACAAACTATTTCCGATTCTTCTATCAAAGGAATTATTCTTGTTGAGATCTGTGATAAAGTTGTATGCGATGCCCTCTCACAATTTAATCTTCCAATTGTATCTGTAGATATGCCAAATGTTCCGTTTGAAGAACTAAATGGAATAGATGTAGTCACAATGGAAAGTAAAAAGAATCTAAAAAAAATAATTAATCAACTTATAGAAAAAGGAGCTGAAAGCTTTGGTTTTGTTGGAGACCTCTATTCCCCTAATGTAAGCCGTGGATTCCAGGAACGTTATAATGCCTTATCCGAGTGTCTTGCTGAACATCAGCTTCCACTTAATCAGAAGAATTGCCTTCTTCATCAAACGCCGGAGGATTTTCGGAATTTTCAGACCACAGTTAATAATTTGCAAGCTATGATATCACTGCCAGATGTATTCATCTGCGGAAATGACTGGACTGCTATCCAGTTGATATACGCACTGCAGTTCCTTGGTTTCCAGATTCCCAAAGATATATGTGTTGTTGGATTTGATAACATCCCTGCTGCTTCCAGAATTTCACCGTCATTGACAACCATAAGCACTCCTCAGAAATATCTAGGTATTGCTGCTGCAAGACAAATTCTTGAAAGAATTCAGCATCCTAATTGCCCTCATGTTTTCTGTCAATATGAAACAGAATTGATCATTCGAAATTCGACTAATATAATATCTTTTTAATAACTCAACTATATTTATATTGATATATCGGAAAAATCATTGTTGATACACTGCCTGTCAAAAAGTCGAGTTAATAATTATGTTTTTGAAAGCGGATGACTATATGAAAACATCGTTTGCATCGAGCTTCTTCGCCGTGGATACGATGTTTATGTCGGCAAGCTCTATCAAAAGAAAATCGACTTTGTTGCTCAGAGAGGCAGCGAGAAGATTTATATTCAGGTCAGCGACAACATTTCCGGGCAGGAAACATTTGAGAGAGAATACTCTCCTCTGCTTCAGATTCGAGATGCTTATCCGAAAATGATTATTGCCAGAACCAAACATCCCCAATATAGTTATGAAGGAATCGAAATTCACGATATAGCCGATTGGTTAATACAAGAATAAGCAGGGTGAAATATCAGTAGTTAATGACCCCCCCTGCTTACATGGAGGTGCATTAGCATAATAAAACCGCTTGTCAGAAAAGCGTTCAAATGGTAGTCTTTTCATGGGCGGTGGTGTCTTTCTGTATTGAATTGTTTTGTGTGGTAACTTTACAATATCAAATACTGGTAAGAATTGCCATTGCCTATTTTATTATTGAGAAAAAGAATGCCGTAAATACGAAAAAAACAGTTCGTAAAAATATGCTTTTACGAACTGTTTGTATTTTTGGTCAGTTCTGCAAACTTGAATTGAGATTTCACCTGTTTTAAGAGATTTAATAACTGTTATATTTTGTTATTAAATTCTCCACAAGCCCTTGAAAACACTGGATTTATCGCAGGTGAGCTTTTCCTTATTGTTTCCCTTGTGTTATATCGTCCCATCAGTGTTTACGAACTCTGATAAGGGCAAATACAAGGGCAAGAAAAATCTATAAAACAGTATAACACAAAATAAAAGTGACATGGTGAACTGATTGAAATGCTTCTGATTTTTGTAACTGATAATTGATTGAATGATAAGGAGAGATAAGATACGATGAGAACAATATTTGCAGAATACAATCCACAGCGCAATAGTATTGATGTTTACACCTCTGCTGGCTATATGCTCCGCATTGATTGCTGGGAAGCTGAAAAGAATTTAAAAACTACACCCGGATCAGACTGTGCATTAAACGCACTTGCTATTGATGAACCACTTGAATATGTACGATTATATTTGGACGGGAATATGCAGATGTGGGTAGATGCGGAAGATTCATTAGAACTATGGTGATTTTTCGACGGTGTGAAATTTTTTCTGTAAATTCAGATCTTCTATGATAATTGATGCGGCTTAACAGCAGTTTTCTGTTGTTAAGCCGTTGCTTATTTAATAGCAAAAATAAGCCGGTATGTCAAGAGCACCCAGAAAATCTGAACGTACATTTACTCTTGATCATCCGGCTTATTTTCAACAGCACTAAGATTACCTTTTTAATATTGTTTGGGATACTCCTCCATAACCGTCACATCAATTTTATACTTTACTTCGATTTCAACTTTTTCTGGTGGATTGACTAAAAGCCTGTCAATATCATTTTCCTCAACACCAGCCATTTTTGCTATCATTAGCTTGGATATGCCATAATAGGAAACAAGCACTTCCAACCAAAGTACCGATTTGATATTTTCCTTTTACCGAACCTTCTTATGCCTTAATATCAAAACTCGATCTATCAGGTACAGAAATACTCACAGATCCTGCTACAAGGCTTTGTGTCATACTTTTTACATCAGTACCAGTTACGGATAAGGTATAATCACCCGTTTCCTTTCTTTCTGCCGATTTTTTTGCACGTTTCTTTGCAGCTTTTTCTTCCTCTGCTTTTTTAGCAGCTCTTTTCTCTTTTACTTTTTCCTCTTTTTCTCTGTTCTCTTTTGCTTTTCGTTCAGCATTCTCTTTCGCTATTTTCCCATCTGGATCATTTGTACCAGATGCTGTCTCTATAATATTTCCGTTTGCATCAATCATATAACTCTGATTTGTCACAGTGCCCAAACATCCATTAATCGTATCTTTTGTACAATCCGGAATGGCTGCTAAGTTTTCCTCCAAATACTTTGCTTTTTCCGGATCATTCATGCACTTTTGTAAAAATGCACTTGAAACAGATACCGTTGTCGGAATACCCTGCATTGAAGTCAGCCCTATATTCATATAATGGTATTTTCCTTGCAAGTATTTTGAATAATCATTTACATTACTATACCCTGTCTTAATCTGCTCTGTTTTTGTCACACCGGGACGTGATGTTTTTAATTCAACTGTACTTGTTGTCACGTTGCCGTCTTTTGTATTTGTACTATCCTTTTCACTATCTGTTTTTTTTACAGTATTCTTATAATTTGAAGCATAATACGATGTGTAACTGCTGTTATTGATACCCGTAATTGCCATAATCCTACCTCCCTGTTATTAAAACTTAAAATAATTTCTATTATATTGAACGACTTGGATATTTAATTTCCGTTGATGTAAATTCATCTTCTGCCGAAACATTGATATGCCCACTGCTGTCAATAGCATACTCTTTACCATAAACGGAAAACGTATCTCCTTCTTTATATCCAATTTCTATCCAGTTTATATCATTTAACTGTTTTATCTTTGCGTCAACATTTATGGTTTTTCCTGATTCCTGCAATAAATAAGTGTGTTTTCCTGCTCCCGCATCTATAGAAAAGAATCCCGGAGAAATCCCGACTTTCTCACAGACTGACAGTACTTCCTCGTTACTGTAGAGATAACCCCACACACTCTTTCCCTGTGCCAGATCAGATAAAATATTACTTGCTTTGCGCATTTCCCACTTATAATTTGTCCCTTTTTGATTTGTATTCTCTGCAAGCAACGATTCCGAGGCTGCCCAGCCTATCCTTCCATTGTTGACCGTCCATGTATATTTACCGCCACTTGATGTTGTCCATGAATAATAACTTTTATTACTTAATACCAAAGAATTATTTGCAGCACAAATGCCTGACATGGTGCTTGTATTCATTTTCGGTACTGCATAATTAGGTACTACCTGTCTGCTCCCATTAAGGTCAAAGGAAATAACCCCGTACTCCTTAAAATCAGAATTATATCCACAGGAAACATTCTCCCCAAAATTGATTGCATCCAAAATAGCACTTGAATTATTATAGTTTGCAAAATAATAAGCCAATTCACTGTTAGAAATATTCGCATTTTTATCTATCAGTGCAGCTATTGATTGCTTTGAAAAGCCTCGTGCAGCATCAGAAATACTTAAACTGTCCTGTTTTTTATTATTTCCTGCTCCAAGCAAAATCTGTATTGCTTTTTGGTGTATTCCTGCCTCTGCCTGTTTTGAATATGTCAATAGCTGGTTTACTGTGTTTACATCAGTCACTGTCTTCATAATTATTCTCCAAACCCTTTTTCAACATTATACTTTCCGTGTCATTATGTCCTTAGTATATCAGCTATAATAAATATTCCCCTGATACACTAAAAGTTTTATAATTCAAATATATATTTTCATGGCAAATCAGGTGCAACATACCTAATTGTCATTGTCGGAGAAAATGTCTTGCTGGACGAACTGGTAGATACTATCTTGGCACCCCATACTTGATCCAGCAACGAAGAATTTGTAACTGGCAGACTATATGAATAAGTCGACTTTGTTGCTACCCATTGATCATAAAATTTATTATAAAAGTATCTCTTTGAACTTACAGATGATGTACAACCACCAATGCTTATTTCGTATCCTATCGCTCCATCTGGTATACTTGTAATAAGCGTTAAATCAACTTTATCCTGCCATGTTCCTTTAGCCGCCAATGTAGTAGATTTAAATGTATGCGTATAACTTCCAAGTGTGTACTTCGGATTACCAATAGTAAAATTATATGTTGCAGAAATACTTGTTATAGTATGATATACCCTTAAATAATATAAGCCATATCTCCATCATAATTCTAAAGTGCATACATATGTTGTAATTTACTCAACATATTATTTACTCTGCTTTCAACAGCTTCTGGCTGATTTCTTAATTCATACCTGCTTCCATAGTAATCATTTAAACGGTCTTTCATTTCATTACAAAATAATTTTTGATCTGTTTTACCATTTAAAAACTGATTGCAGATACCACTTATCTCATTCTTCTCATTTGCATAAAAAGCTGTCTCATCTGAGATTATTTCTGACTTGTACTTATAAGATTCTGTTTTGCTTCCAATTCCAACAACCATGTAATCTGGTGTCATTTTCTCCATGATAGAATTACGTGCCGAATCATTAAAATGAACATATTCGTCAATCATGTCTGAAAAACCTGCTTGTAATTGCTCTGGAACATACATTTCATTTACTTTTCTTAGCCCCGCTTCACTTGCACTTAACAAAAATACAGATTCATAGGAAGTTCCTCTATATCCCTCCTGAGCATTCAAAAAATCTACATCTGCTGTCATTGCATTAATCTTCTCTTTTAAATCTTTCATTTCATCTTCTATCAAATATTCAGAAGCATTTTCGTCCAGCCATTTTTCAAAAACCTCTGACTGATTTTCCGAACAGCCTTCAAACGCACTTTGTTCTCCAGAAATGGAAGTTGCTTTCAAATCTAATTTGAATAAATTTTCACATTTATACTCTGCTGGTATCTCTCTTATTTCTCCATTAATAGATGAAAAATGCATTGTATGAAAATCCGATACCTTATTACGAGCAGTCTCAACTAACTTTCTTGCTGAATCACTGATTTGTATATCATCTTCCTGAACCAAAGCATGAGAACTATTTTCTTTTTTCTCAATATTTCTGCTTGTCATATCATGATTATTAATATACATATTACTCTGAATCTTCATAGCAGCCTCCTAATCCACTGGATCATAATTGTAATTTGCCTGTACTCCACTTACCCTTGTCCAATGAAGAACCACTCCATTGTCATATAATGGGTTTGGTGTCATTACATCAACAACTTTTCCTGTATCAGAATCAATAATTACTGTTGCACAATTACTTGTTAGACCATCATAGTTACTTGAAAAACTATTAACTCTCCAATTAGTATTAAACAATCCTACAACAAGGGCATTTTTATAGGAATTCCAACCGCTGAAAGGCGCACTTACATTGATAAATGTTGGAACTTCCTGCATTACCTGCATAGCTTCTGATTGAAATAAGACAACATTTTGATCCTTTGTTTTATATAAATTAAAGTAAATATTTCCATTGGACTTAACAGTTCTTTCATAAGTAAAATCTATCGGATTTCCATTTACATAAAAATTTGTTCTTGAACCGTCAAACTGAAAAATTGCTGCCTTATCTGGTGTATACCACATATATTTCGCATTTTCATCATCTGCCAATTTGTACTTTTGAAATTTTATTCCATAATATTTGTCATCGCTATAATTCATAGAACTAGCCATAACAATGAAATAATATGTACCTGTATTTAATCTGTATGTGCCATTATTGATTGTATAATAATTCTTTCCATCATATACTAAGACCTTATAATCACAACCTGTTGGCTGGTCAAAAGTATATTCCAGAATATCATTTTTGCTAATAACTACTTTGTAATAATCATAATCAAATGGACTATCAATCGTAGCCGTCATACGACTATTTCTCACATAAGAACTCGCCAAGTCTGTTGTATCATTGATTTCTTTGCCGTCATTAACTCCTGCATATGTATACATTAAAAAGCTACCATTTCCTGTCGCTGCTTCTATTCCAATAAAATATATACCTTCATCAAGCTTTAACATTGATAACTCTTGCGTTCCGGCTCCTACTATTGCACTTCCACCCACAAGTTCTAATGTTCCATCTGTTTCATTTAATTTATATACATATAAATCAAAATCCGCTGTATCATCCATTACCATTGCCGCTGTAAATTTAGTCGCTTTTGCAACGCTAAATGCATACCAACGCTGTTCTAATTCTGTTGCAACCGTATCATAAACCTGTGTTCCTAATGATATTGCTTTTGCATCATTAGGATTATCATTTACTGTCTTATTATCTTCAGTATTATCCGCCATATCTACCAAATTTACAGAATAGTCCTCTGTACAAATCTTTTCCATATCATTAATATCCGAAGGCAAATAATCTGCAACTTCTAAATCCTCATTATCCTTTATCGCAGAAAAATCAATAACACCCTCCTGCGATGCTGCGGTTTCACCTAATTTTTCTGTTATCACTGCATTTTCATGAGCATGAACTACAACAGGACCACCTGCATTATACCCTAACGATAACGCCATAATCATAGCAATAGTTCCTGCCATCTTCTTTCTATTTTTCATAAAATTTCCACCTTTCCTTTTATGTCAGTAGTTTGTTCTATTTTTTTCAATTTTTATAAGCTCTGCATTTTGTCTGAATTTTTCCACATAAATTCAGTAGTGCAGCAACTATCATACCATTTAATAACCACTGGCATACTTCAATATGAATTTTGTGTGATATAATAATTGCCATATCTGCCAATACTAAAATTATTAACGCCTGTTTTCTAAATTTTTTCTGTTCCTCTTGATCTAATGTTCGATTTTCATTTTCTATTGGAGCAAATGCAAATATAATTGCATTTGCCCCAAATGTAGTTACAGTACATAAGCATAGTAGAAAAATGACTAAGCACTATTTATACTTACTATTTGCACTTGTCAAATCAAGATAAGCATCCATACTTTTCGTCCAAAGCAACGATAAATCAAACCTTCCCAATTTGTTTAAATCTTCTATGCATTCTTTAAACATTGAAATAAAATCTCTTCTGTCATTCAGTCCCATATTACCAGCTTCAAGCGGCAAAGACGTAAAGCCTCCCTGCTTCTGTACTTTGTAATGTGCCTCCAATGCACGCATTTCAACTACTGTAGCACTTGATGGATCAACGTCATTGATATAAATTCTTTGCTCAAACTCTTTTCCATTTTCATCCACACCTTTCGCTAACACCACAGGATTTTCATCCGTCGAATCATCCGCATATTTAAGACAATAAGAAAGACCTGTACCATTACCTCCTGTCCACAACATATTATCTGTTGTGAATATCTGGTATACCTTTGGTGTTTCAGCCGTATAAAATGTCTTTTCCGCAGATGCAGGGGCTTTCATATTATTGCCTTTTTGTTGACCATACCATGAAGATACTGTATTTAAATCAGAACCAACGTACATACTTCTGTTCCTCCTATTTCAATATCATTTTTGCATCATGCATAAAATTATTCTCCTATTTTGGATGCCAACACTGTATAAAATTCTTTTTCCTGTTGCAGATATGCTGTCCTTTCCTCTGTCATTGTTGCCAATGGATTTTCTATTCTCTCCAATATTTTGTTGATAGCTGCCAAACAGCTTTCTTTCGTTTCTCCAAAAATATTATCATTACCACCTGTCTGAAAATCCTGCTCCACAGATAGCTGCGTTAATGTACTGGATAAATCAGTCTGAAATGGATTAACCCCCGTTTCTTCTAATGTTTCCTGCCACGCCGCTTTTACACTCTCCGGTACTGTTTGAAGGTAATAATCACTAATATAAGCAATCTGTTTTTTGGTTTTTTCGTCTGCAAACTGATAGGTTCTGTTATTCGCTTTTAACTGTTCATATGCCGCCTGCGCCTCACTGTTCGCTTCTGACTCATACCAGCCATCTTTATTTTTGCTATATTTCATTCCATTGACCGTAAAATCTTTAGAAGTGTCTATACCCAGATAAGACATAACATCTGTAATTCCTTCTATGTACTGGGCATATTCCTCCTTTGAATGTGCTACAGTAGTCATTGTCCCACCTGCATTTCGTAGCATTGATGCCAATGCACCTGCCATTCTTTATGCTTTTACATAGGATTCTGTATCATACGGATTATCTCCACCAGATACCTCTACTCCATGCGCCGTAACCGTAAGCACATGACCTCCATTAACACGAATACTTTGTCCTTCTGCAATATTAACAGAATTATTCTGTCTGCTAAGTGAAGCACCCTTCGCCAATTTTATTGGTGTTTTTAACGCTTGTGCCAGATCCTCTACCGGATTTAGTAAGTGCTGCGACATCGCCCCATTATATGCTTCCTTATCTTTAATAACTGTATTTTTATAATTAGATGTAAGTGCTCTTGTATTGGGATTAATATAATATGATATTGATAGCATCATCACAATCTCCAATTATTTTCATTCCTCTGTCATTCGGAATCTATTCACTCTCCATAACGGTCCAAGTGATCTATTACTTTTATGACCATCTATACCAAGTTCCGCCATTCAAAAGCTGTGACATACTTTCTTCATATCTTTTCACTGCTTTCTGCTGAATGGAACTAGGCACCACATAATCGTTACCAACTTCACGTATTTTCCCATTTACCAGTTCGCAATGTGTTCCGTTTATCACAAATTCTCTGCTTGTATCCACTCCCTGTGACGCAAGAAAATCTAAAATATAATCGGTGTATGTATCTGTCATACTTGAAAAATACTGCTGATCCGCAAAATGTATCAGGGAGCTCAGACCACCTATCATCATATTGCATCTTTCATCATCTGCCTTGCTTCCGTTTCCATAGCCCTCGCCCCAGACAAAATCTTCCTGTACCGTCATGCTGTATCCATTTCCAAGATTAAATCTGCTTCCAACCCCAATCGTGATACTGTTTGTACTGGGATCATATGGTTTGTACCCTCTGGTTTTAAATGGCTGCTGTACGGTTCCAAAGGTTTGAATCTCGGATGGGAGATATGACATACCCGTAATTGCCGTAAACGCTTTCTGCCCATTCACATAAAAGGAAGTATGGGTTGCACTGTCTATATCCGCTGTAATCTCGACTTTCTCATCATTGGCAAAAGGATTCTGTCCGGTCATTCCGGTTCCATATGCAAACAGCATTCTTGTAAACTGATATCTTGTATGCTCATCAAAATGATTCAGTGTCTCTGTATCTTCTCCCTTTACATCTCCATTGCAAAAATCAACAAATTCATTTTTGCTGCCATCTTTTGTAGATAATTTACCCGTCTTTGTGTTATAAATGAAATTATAGGAACTTCCAACTTTCGTTATACTCATAAAATTGTTCTCCTTTCTGCATAGGAGTCAGTAATATGCTCTGACTCCTACATGCAATACTTTTTAAAAATCTAATTCATTACCCGGATATGGCTCCATAATACACTTAAACTTTCCATTAATTCTTCCCGACCAATGCACTCCACTATGCGTATTTTGTGAACATTTTGCTCCAAATGTCCATAATTGACCTATTGAAGCATTGGTTATGCCCTTAATTGCATTGTCACCTGGTGTATTGTAATATGTTCTTCCTCCTGCACTCATATATTTACTCAGGTGTGAACATGTTCCTTTTGAGAAGGAATCAGATAAATTAATATTTATTATTGCCGTTGTAGATGGAAACGCATTTCTCAAATCACATGTATAAGTTTGATACGCAGTTCCAAAAAGATTTACCCCTCCATATGTTGGCATATCTACAATATCAAAAGTTTGTATAGCAGGACCAACATAGAAGAAATAATACATGGAATCTACCCAATCATTTCCACTACAAATCCTTATGTAAAATTTACCGGTATCTTTTGCAGTAAAATAAAAGTATTTTTCAGCAGCTCCTTTATAAACACTATTATATTCAGGATTTGTTGAATAAAAATATGAGGAATCTAAATCTTCACCCAAATAATATAATTCTATATACCAATCTCTGCGTCCAACATTTCGTAAATCTACAAAATATGTTTCACCCGCAGTTAATGAAGTGTAAAACCAATCTTCATCTGTTTCTGAATGAAGCCCTGCCGCTTTCATTCCTAAACGATATAAATCATTATTGCTGGTTACTTGAGTCGTTAATGTTTCAACCTTGCTATATGGAAATGCTGTAGTAGGTGAATCATTTTCTTCATAATCATCTGGAGTTGTTCCATATGTTTGGATTTCATCATCAGACAAGACATCATATTGTTCCTTCGATAAACTCATAGGAGACATTTCTTCTAACTTAACTGACTCCAAAGACTCAGTAACTACTTCTGGGTTATTCTCAATTACAGCATCTTCAGTAGTTGTTATTTCTGCCGCCATTATAGGTGTGCAAAACAGCATACTGCATACCATAGCCAAACTTAATATTCTTATTTTTTTCATCATTTTCTCCTTCCATTTACACAGTAATATTTTCATTACCTATTTCAGTTTTTTAGGTCTTTTAGGCTGATGCAAAATAACCGGGCAATAGCGAGAAGCTTCATTTCCATTCTTCTCTACCTCAAGTTTTACAGCTTTTTGCATTAAGCTTAATAACTCTTTCTTAATATTATTACTCATCACATTTCACCTCCTGTCCAGTTATTTTTCCCAGTGTTAATAAAATTGCACACAAGATCATTCCAAAGCTCATAAACAGAATATATTTTTCTGCCATTCCCAGATATGTAAGTGCAATAACAACTAGCAATTCCACAAATACTGTTATTCTGGCAAGTTTCTTATTTTCCTCGAATTCTTCCTTATTCCAATCCATGCCAGGATGATTTACTGCTCCTAATACAAAAATAGCCATTGCCGATACAAGAAAAATAATCATATTTATCTTCATATTATTAAGAAGATATGGGTATATCAATTTTATATATATAAGATAAATACTTACCGTTCCAATAAAACAGCTTCTAAAACTGTTTGCATGATACCCACCTGTGCACTTTCTTAAATTTGATAAAGATATAGTAAATAAAACAGTTTCAAAAAAATATCCTTGAAATAACGCTATCATATAAATAGCCGAAAATCCTATTATCTTTTCAACAATAAGTTGTATGGAATATGAATAAATACTCTCTTCGCTTTCTTTAATCAGACCATCCATATACATGTTCTTTGTCAACATATTTGCAATATATTCTGTCATGACTTCATCATCTCCAGTTCACTTTATCTTTTTATTCGTCATTTCCTGTCTAATTCTGTATATCCATTGCAGAATTGGAAATTTTAAAGCAGAATTGGAAATAAAAAAGTAGATACAACTATAAATCGCATCTACTTTTCCTGATTATGTATTAAAATTGCAACCTTAAAATTATCATCATCATGTTTTATCACGCAGGAACCGTCATATTTTCCAACGGTTTCCTTTATATTTTCCAGTCCGATCCCATGTCTGTCTGCTTCCTTAGTTTTTGTTGTTATGTATCTTTTCCCAACGATTACCGGGGTGACTGAAAATGTATTTGCAACAGACAGGACAATCTGATGTTCTTCTTTTACAAATTTCATTTTTATGATTGGTTTTTCGCACTGCTCACATGCTTCTATCGCATTATTTAATAAATTTGACAATATCAGAACAATATCCTCATCTTTTATTCTCAAATCCGACAGGTCATTTACCTTTACAACAAATACAATGCCTTTTTCCCTTGTCTCCTGATACTTTGAGTTTAATATTGCATTGACAATTACATTATTTGTATCAATGAAATCTGTGTGCTGCATGATTTCATGATTGTATTGCTTCAGATAATGATTGATCTCGTCTACTCTGTTTTCACTGGCTAACGCTGCAATGAGTGCAAGCTGGTTTTTATACTCATGTTCTCTTTTTTTCTGTTTATCATAATTTTCTGAAATCGTCCGGTACATTCCGGTTTCATTTTTAACCCGCTCCAGCAATAAGCGGTTCTCTGTTATCTGTACTTCCCGCTTCAATATATCATTGATCAGGCAAAAAACAATAATATTCATCACCAGCAACCCAAACGCGATACAGATCAATATATTTTTCTGATGATCACTTTCCGGAATTTCAAAATTTGTCAGAAGTGCAATCAGGACAATGATTGTATAAATCGGAAAGATTGTAAATCTTACCCATTCTAATGTGGTAAGCATTTCCGAGGATTTTTTTACAACATATCTTCGCAGCACCATAATAAAACAGACCTGCAGCATCTGGCTTAAAATTCCTAGCATTGCATTTATCAGTGGTTCCGATAAACGTTCCATCGTAATTGTCGGAAAACATTTAGACAGCATTATAATAGAAATATAATCCGTCACAAAACAGATTCCCTGATATAACAAAACAAAGATTGCTGTTTTTATCCACCGCTGTCTGAAACACAAACACATAAAAAGCGTTCCAGTCACAATGATTGCTATTTCTTTCAGTATAATGTCACCATCCAGTTTTACGGAAATAAAGTAGTCTGCCAAAATCATAGCTCCGATGACAGCATAGCGGCACCATTTACCCGACAGGTCTCTTTTTTCTGAAAAAGTCCCGATAAACATCACACACAATATTACAAAAAGCACTGTATACAGCACTCCAAAAATATGCATTTCCATTAAATTTCACCTCTGTAACAAGCAAATTCGTTTCTTGTATCTAAAAATCTCGCCTTTGATATTGCAAGACTTTTTCCATTTGAAAGCACAGCCCTGTAACGCTCCACACTTTTTACATATTTCAGATTTACCAGATAACTTTTATGAATCCGGCAGAAGCCTTTATTTTGCAGCAATTCTGCTACATCATCCAGTTTCGTATATATTGTATAATGAACTGCATCTTCACCCGCCATATAAAATATCAGTCGATGCAGATTGCTTTCTATATAAAGAATATTTTCCAGACTGATTGTTGTTTTCCCCTCCTGAAAATCAAAAGTCATTTCGTTTTCTTCATAATCCATTTTTTCAAGGATTGTATCCATACACTCTGTCATTGCTTTTTCAAGGCTTTCATGATCCTTTATGAGATACCTTACTGCATCCACCTTGTATCCTTCCAACGCATATGTAATAAAAGCCGTCACAAAAACAATAAAAACATCTTTCGTGATTTTCCTTATTTCCTTTGCTGTCTCTATTCCATCAATTTCTTCCATATTCACATCAAGAAAAATAATATGATATTGGGAAATTGCTGACTTTAATGCTAATAATTCTTTTCCTGACTCATACATATCAATCATACATTCGCAGTTTTTCCCTGCCATATATTTTAATATAAGCTGCTTTTCGGTTATTCGGAAATATTCTTCATCATCGCATATTGCTATTGATAACATTGCATTCACCTCCTCATATCATAGTCTACTCTGTGTGTATATCGGCAGGTCATCAATTTTTTCATATATTATCCCATAATTATTATCCGTGTCTTGCAGTAAAGTTCAAGTGTTATTGCAGAATTGGGAATTTTGGAGCAGAATCAGGAATATTATATAACTTTTGATTTCATCATGGTTCAATAGTCATCCGAGATTCCCGTTTTGTAAACGAGTTTCACATTTTGAAAGCGACCTGCAAATTTTGTACCCGACTTTCCACTTTTGTAATGACTTTCCCGTTTTTTCCCTTGCTTTTATGATATAATCACCTTATGGCAGAGTATTTTTTTTTGCACAAAAACCGGACGTCAGTTTTGGCTTACAAATTTTGCAAGCCATAATTCACGTCTTCTGCTGTTCCTATTTCAGCCGGCGGTCTGTGCTTTATTCTGTCTTCTGGTTACTTTTGAGAAGTCTTGCGGTGAGGTTGATGTCTTTGGCTGCAACCTCGTGGCATCTAAGCCTCTCCGCCAGGTCTTCTCCATAATAAAAGCTGAACGCTTCATACGGACTTTTTCCGTTCAGTTTCTTTCTCCGGTAGGAATTGATATGGTTCATCATCAGCTCTACGTCTGCCTGCGTCAGTTCATCAAAGCTTCTTCCTTTCGGCAGGATCCTGCGTATAAATTCATGTCCCACCTCGATCTCTGCTTTCTGGTACGGCGCACTTGGATTGCAGTAATAGATCCTCGTCCTTTGAAATCCTTTTCCATCCGGTCCGTTCTCTATACACCTGGGATTGGAAAACTCACTTCCGTTATCCGTCAGGATGACCGGAAACAGCTTCCTAAAATCCTGCCCTCCCAGCCGGTGGTACAGTTCATCATAAATATCTATCACTGACTTTGAGGTGTTCGCTTCCCCGCAGGAACCCCAGCATCAGTGACACATTTACAAAATATATCGTCAGCAGGACTTTCCCTCCCTTGCTGCCGATCACGGAATCCATCTGCACCACTGCTGTGTCCGGATGCTGTTCCATATATACTTCGTAATCATGATAATTCCTTCCCACACGGCATCCACGATCTACTTTCAGCTCCGGTTTTTTATATCTCGGACGGTACTTTACCTTTCTTGGCAGGTCTATGTTCCTGATATCAAACAGGCATCCATCCACGTAGTTGTAGAGGGTCTTTTCACTGCACATCAGTTCATCCTTATGTGTCAGGTAGATCTGATGGATAGACTGCCCCTGTTTTACCAACGGCACCAGGATTTCATTGAGTCTGGCGATTTCCCCTTCCGTAGCAAGGATCCCGCTTCGGGATTCCGATATCTTATCCGTTGCCCGCCTCTGGGCTCCCAGAGCATCGTAAACAGTTTTTGTCAGCGTACACTTCTTTACTTCACTGCATCCGTTGCATACATATGGCGGTTTAAAGGGATGGGTACATATTTCTTCTTCATAATGCTCGCAGTAACGGTTGCATATGAGTTCACACTGTTTACAGACAGCTACCAGTGGATGCCTGCAGTCATTTGTCCCACATACTTTTTTCCTCTTACATGCTTTTCTGTACTTGCAGGTATTATGCGGGTAACTTCCATAACCGGTGTCCTGTTCGATGGAATAGTTCCTGATCTCCTTTGTGATGGTAGTCCTGTCCCTTCCCAGTTTCTCTCCAAGCTCTGTGAAAGTCATGTGCTCCTTTAGTCCGCTTTCTATCTCCAGCCGGTCCTCATAATTTAAGAACTTTGCCATACTGTCTCCTTTCCCCGCCAGCTGCTGAAGTTCTGTTAAAAAACAGGAAGAACATTTCTGCTCTTCCTGCATTTGTATCGTCACTTTCACTGCTGTAATTTATTCTGTTTGTAATCAACTTTCCCCCACACGGGAATTTCAAAAAACTATTGAGGCGTTATTTGCTTCCTGTTAATACGCAAAAACACTGTATCTCAAACTCATTGAAATACCATGCTTCCCCGCATTTTCTATATTGTTCTATTGATATTATTACTTTACTATCCGACACGCCTCTTGGCGTGACTGTATCTATCAAAAAAGAAGCCAGCAGTTTATTCACACACTACTGACTTCCTATACTACTCATTTTATTTACTTCGCTGCGTCTCAGACAAGTTTTCCATCACTAAACATAACCTCTGTTTTCCCGCCATCCTTTTACATACCACCTGATTCCAACATATACCAGTTGCACAAATAATAAGAGAAATAGCAGATTGATCGGCAATACTGTCTTTATCGAATCTCCAAAGTAGATTGTTATTGCCATGCTTATAAGTATCACCATTACAGTAATCATATCCCAACAGTATTTCTTATATAACCCTGCAATCTTCATCCCTATAAACACTACAAGTATTCCCGCACCCACCAGACATCCACTATAAACCAGTATTTTTATCAGCCAGTATATAATTCCAGCAACGACAGGATTGGATATTCCATTACTAATCTGTGCCACGGTCTTTCCTGTCAGTACAACCCAGCCAGCAATGGTCTGTGTGAAAGTTGCGATTGTATCAAAGAATACCACGCAATCAGAAATAAATATTTTTGACCGTATCATCTGAAAAAGAGTAGTTGATATGGAATACCATATCAACAGAAATATCAATGCTTCATACATGACTGTTTTTGCTTTATATCTGCCTGCCAGTTTTTCTCTCTGTGTATCATACCTTTCCTTAGCTTTCAGATAAGCTGTCTGGTTACAATTCCCACACTTTTGATAGAGTACCGGCTTTTCAACCGGTATCTCTACTTTTTTCTGATGGGAGACTGCATAGTCCCGTTCCTGTTCTGCCTGCCTTAGCTTATCTTGACATTCCTCTATCATGATTTCGGCAGCGTGCGTTTTCTCTTTCTCGCTCTGCAACAATTCTTTTGTTTTCCTCAAGTTGTTCTTTAAGGCTTGAATGTTCCCGGCTCTGTTCTCGCTGTTTAACCTCTCGTTCAAGGTCAGCGATTCGTCGATCTGCATTTTCAATTTCTCGATAGTCCGGTCTTTCTGGTCGAGTTCTTCCTGCATCTGCTCTGTCAGCAGAAGCAACTCTTCCAGTTGATCGTCGCTCTTTGAGTTTTCGTATTCTGTCATCTATATCCCTCGCTTTCTCTATCTGCTGTTCAATGTCAGTAATTCGCTGTTCTGTTTCTGTAATAATCGGTTCTCGCTGTTTAATTTCTGTGCTAATTCCTGCCATTGCTGATTCTCGTCTGTAAGTCGCTGTATCTGGTCTGCCTTTTCTTCCAGAAGCATCAGCAGTTCTTCTGTATCCGGCAAGATTTGAAGCAGCTCTGATAATTCTTTCTCTAATTGCTGCAATCGTTCTTCCTGCTCCTGAAAGCACATCAGCTTCTCGTCCTTTTCCTGTATCTCCTGAAGCATCTCTGCCATGATATTCTGTTGTCCCTCTATCTGTGTAATCATTGCTTCCATCATGGGAATTACTTCTTTGCTTTCTTCTAATGTCATTCAAACACTCCCTCCACATTGACAATGCACCGGATACCTTACCAAAGGTTGCAATTACCTTTTGTAACAGTGCATTTTGTTTTTTAATCATCCGGTTTTCCTCAACCTTCCATGAACCTTTCCTTATCTGTCCGGTGAGATATTTTTCGTCAATCTTTCTTGCATCCGCACCCTCATGAATCATAGGGACTTTTAATTTGCCCTGTCTTTCATAAGAGCGGTGGTCAATCTGATTGTCTATGGATAAATGCCGGTTACACATCCTTGCCCATTCGCTTCGCCATAACTCACAATTCTTTGGATTGTTCCATCCGGTAGCGTCAGTCAGAACCCGTTTCCATTGTTTTCTGTTTCTTGCCCCGACTTTCTGTACTCCGTTTTCATCAAGTACCGGAATGCGGATTCCATGCCGGTCAGGATTTTTCTTATCCTGCCACCAGTCTGGGTGGGATTCATCAACTACGATATTTCCGTCAGTATCTCTGACAAAATCCCAGTCCTTGACTTCCTTGTTGCCCCATGAGTGGTCTGGATTGAATGGTCGCATGGTTACAAGTAAATGCACATGTGGGTTTCCATCGTTCTTATCATGTATGCTCCAGTCGGCACACATTCCCTTGTCCACGAAAGTTTTTTGAATATATTCGGTTGTATAATCAATCTGTTCCTGTCTGCTCCATTCTTTCGGCAGGGAAAATTCAAATGAGCGTCCAAGCTGTGCATCTGCATTTTTTTCTATCTTTAAGACCTCATTCCATAGACGCTGTTTCTGAAATGTGATTTTAAACTTTTCCAGTGCGGCTTCCTTATCATCCGCTCTTTTATAACGGATAGATTGTTGAAACCTTTTTATATTTTCTTCCGGTACATGCAGCCATTCAGGAGGTGCATTTTCGCACATCATCAGACTGGTGTAGACGACTTCCTTTTTGGAAGTATAGTAACTGATTCTGCCTGTTTCCTCATTCTTCATCACATCTCCATTAAGATATGCCGATGCGGATATGACAGATTTTCCTTTACTGCGCCCGACAATCTTTACTGTAAAGTGAAATATCGCCATGATACGATTCCCCCTTTCTGCCGTATCCGGCATTGATTTCCGACAGCATCTTCTTCTGGTTTTGCAGGAGTGAAGCTGTCGGAACGCCCTCTGCGCAAGAGTGCCCCTTGCGGCATGAGCAGGTCTGGCTGAAAGCCCCGCCGACGGAACGAGCCCGGCAAGCGTAAGCGCAGACCGGTTGCCACTTGTGGCAAACTTATAAGGACGACCTCTGGTTGTCCATAAGTGCGCCCTTCATTCAAAGGCAATGAAGGGAATGGAAAACCCACTCCCTCCGCCATTACACTTCCTCCATGTCTGTAACTAATTCTTTCTGCATCGCTTTTGAGAAAAACTTCCCGTTTGTTTCCTGCCTTTTTAAGAAGCCTATCAACTTTGGTAAATCTTCCTCCTCAATCGGACAGCCAAGAACCGATTCCACCGCTCCTCCAATCTGACAGAGCCTGTGGGTTCGTTTTTTACTTTCTTCCGCTTTCTTTCTCTTTTCCAGTTCCTTCCGCTGTGCTATGAGCTTTTTTGTAGCTTCAATGCTTTCCTGTTCCTTTTTCTCTAATGCACGTATTCTTTCTTCATAAGTCTTTGTTGATTTCGCCATATCGTCTTCATCCTCTCTTTTTCCGATAAACAACAGTTCCCGGTTGCATATCAGGAGAAGCACATGGTATAATCCTCTTGCGTGTAGGTATATCATGGCTTCGGTCTGATAGAACCTTTGGCGGTTTCGTAGGAAGCCGCCTTTTTAAGTTGCCACATTTCTTGTGACAGCTTTTACATTTCCTTTATCCCTCAGATCTCGCCCCTCGTTGGCTTCCATGAACTTTTCCAGAATGTCAGTTTTAATAAGGACTTTTCTTCCGACTTTTAATACCGGAAGCTTCTTCCATTCAACCAGCTTTCTCAAAGTATTTCTGCCAATTCCTGTATAGTCGGCTGCTTCCTCGATGGATAATGCAATCTTTCTTTCCGTCATCTTGTCACCTCCTATTAAATTGCATTATGCAATTTTTGTTGTGCTGTTAGTATAGCGGTTTTATATTGCGTTGTCAAGCGTTATGAAATTTTAAAATTAATCATTAGATTGCATATTGCAATTACGTGAGGTACATGCTATAATTCATACATACCGAAAAAGGAGGCAATCAGCATGAAAGATAAAGAATTACGCAAGCTGATAGGCAGCAGGGCAAAACAGCGTCGTCTGGAATTAAATCTGACACAGCCTTATGTTGCAGAGAAGATGGGAGTTACAGCTTCCACAATCCTGCGTTATGAGAATGGTTCGATTGACAATACCAAAAAGATGGTGCTGGAAGGTCTTTCGGAAGCACTTCATGTATCTATTGAATGGCTCAGAGGTGAAACCGATGAATACGAAACCGATATTACGGATAAGAAAGAATTACAGATTCGTGATGCAATGGGCGATATTCTCAAACAGCTACCTCTCGACCTTAGTAAAAAGGAAGATGCTTTTTCAAAAGATTTACTGCTGTTAATGTTAAAGCAATATAACCTGTTTCTGGAATCATTCCAGTTTGCCTGCAAGAATTACAAGGGCAGCACGAATGAATCGGATATTGCAAAGGTAATGGGGTTTGAATCGAATGATGAATATAACGAGATTATGTTTCTCCGGGAGATCACCCATACTGTTAATGCCTTTAATGACATGGCAGATATTGTAAGGCTCTATTCCAAGAAACCGGAAATGGCAGAACAAAGGCTTGAAAATCTTTTATCAGAAGTTTTGTATGAAGATTCCGATTCGGTATAGAACGACAACCGGAGTTATGATATACTTACACGCAAGAAGCATTTCATCAGTTCCGATTGTCTGATATCGAAAGGAGACACACGATTATGGCAAAAGGATCTGTAAGAAAAAAAGGAAAGAAATGGTACTACCGCTTCTATGTAGAAGATGCAAGCGGCAATCTAGTTCAGAAAGAATACGCTGGAACAGAAAGCAAAAGTGAAACGGAAAAACTGCTCCGTCAGGCAATGGACGATTACGAAAGCAAAAAATTCATTGCAAAGTCGGAAAATATTACAGTTGGAGAACTACTTGATATATGGGCAGAGGAAGAATTAAAGACCGGTACTCTCAGTAATGGGACAGTCCAGAATTACCTCGGTGCAATTACCAACATCAAGAAGCATCCAATTTCAGAGAGAAAGTTGAAAAATGTAACATCTGAGCATTTACAAGCCTTCTTCGATCTGCTTTCCTTTGGTGGCACTTATCCAGATGGTTCAGAAAGAAAAGGTTATAGCAAAGATTACATTCGTTCTTTCTCGGCAGTATTACAGCAGTCATTCCGGTTTGCAGTATCCCCAAAGCAATATATCACTTTCAATCCGATGCAGTATATTAAGCTGAAATACCAGACGGATGAGGTTGACCTGTTTTCTGATGATGACATGGATGGCGATATACAGCCAATTCCACGAGAGGATTATGAAAGACTGATTGAATTTCTACAGGATTACAATCCACCGGCAATACTTCCAATCCAGATAGCTTATTATGCAGGACTTCGTATCGGTGAAGCCTGTGGTCTGGCATGGCAGGATGTAAATCTTGAAGAACAGTGCCTTACAATCAGACGCAGTATCCGCTATGATGGTTCAAGGCACAAGAATATCATCGGACCAACCAAACGAAAAAAGGTAAGGATTGTTGATTTTGGAGATACACTGGCAGAGATTCTTCGTAATGCCCAAAAGGAACAGCTTAAAAACCGAATGCAGTACGGAGAACTTTACCACAAAAACTACTACAGAGAAGTAAAAGACAAAAACAGAGTTTACTATGAGTTCTATCATTTGGACGGAACAGAGAATGTTCCAGAAGATTATAAGGAAATATCCTTTGTCTGCTTAAGACCGGATGGAAGTCTGGAACTGCCAAGCACATTAGGAATTGTTTGCAGGAAGATTGCTCAGAAACTGGATGGATTTGAAGGATTTCATTTTCACCAGTTGCGACACACCTACACAAGCAACCTTCTGGCAAATGGAGCAGCTCCGAAAGATGTACAGGAACTGTTAGGACACTCAGATGTCAGTACCACAATGAATGTCTACGCCCATTCCACAAGAAAAGCCAAGCGGGAATCCGCAAAGTTACTTGATAAAGTGGCAGGCAACGACTAAATAAAACTTTCCCTTATTTCCCTTACGATTATCTCATAAGGGCAAAAATAAGGGAAAATACATATCATTTCACTAATGAATGGGCTGGAATGTCTGTAAAATAGGGAAAGTTAGAAATATATTTCGGCAAACTTGAATTTATTACTCCAAAATAACCGGAAGCATAATCATAATAATTCCAAATAGGGCAAATAGAATACCACCTATTTTTGTTGTTTTCAAGTAAAACTCAGATGGTTCATCTGCACGATAAGATTTCCATTCTTCTGTTAATTTCCATATTAAGCCCGGCTTTAAGAAGATAAACATACCTAACGCAAAGATTATGATTCCACCACCAATAGACCACCACATATTTACCATCTCCTTTAGCAAATTCCGATTTCTCAGTTTCAAAAACTGGGAGTTGTTTAACTGATTCTATAATGTCCTATGATATCATCACGATGTTCCAGTATATCCTCTTCATAATATATTTGATATGGATTTGCATGATGGATAACAAAACATATACCTTTTCGATTTCTCTTGTCAGATATAATGCCGATATGTTTTTAAATACAACAATATCTCCACCTTGCCATTCTTCTATTTCATTTATATCTGTAGTAAGACTTATTGCATTATTATCGAAATATACTTTTAAGTTTTTAACTCTTCTAAAATCTATATTTTTATCAACGGCATCTATATCATACAATTCTTTATTGTTTTTTATATCCTCATTTACTAATTCCATCAAATCATATCCTGCATCTTTTAAAGCAAAAGCTACTACATCAGTACAAACCCCATATTCATCATTTGGATAACCTGTGCTGTAATATTTGCTTTTATATTTTGGATTAGTTTTTATGTAATTATTTGCATTATTTAATATATCTGTTTGGTCATCTATGCCATCATTGTCTTTATCAATATTGCTCTTGTAAGCTTCTATATTGAAATCTGCATTTGTATATTTTTTATGTGGAATATAATTAAAACAATACAACACATATAAAGCAACAATTATTAGCACCGAAAAAACAATAAGCGTTATTCTCTTCTTCATACATTCTCCATTAAACAACTTGCGAGTTACCAATTTCATTAAATAATAAATTAGCTACTTTTTCCTCTAATGACAGATATACATCTCCACCAAACACACTCTGATAAACTGCTGCCAAAATACCTTCAACATCTAATCCACCATATAGTCCCATATATCCGGCATTTTGAAAAATCGCAAATTCCTCATTCGTAATAACTCCTGCATTATGTGCTGTCTCTGCCAACATTTGATTCCACTGTTTGATGTCTCCCCTGACAACAAGTCTTCTGTTATCTTCGTCCAGTTCATTAAAATGGTCAGCAACCTCCTGCCTGTATGTCTGGAATACTGTGCCCGCTGTTTTCACATGCGATCATTGCTCTTTTAATTACTTTTGCAAAGTTCTCCCATTTTGCATAATCAATTGCCTCATTTTTATAGCTTTTATTGTGTGCAAAATAATATCGACCACAAATAAAAATAACAACAGTTGTAGATACTATTATGAAAAACCAAAAAGTGTTCAGAAATTGAATACATTAAGTCCTGTTTCTTCATCATAAACTCTGTCAACTTTTCCATCAATTACCGTAATAACGAGCTCGCAAGTTGCACTTACAACAGCTCTGTTCAGATGTCCTCCAAACACTTCACCTTTTTCATTACCGGCACTCAAATGAAGATGTGCATAATATTCTCCGTCCATTGTACTGATTGTTCCTGTAAGCGATGTGATTTCATAATATCCTTTAAAGCTGTTGGAGTAATATTTCTTTTCGTCTATCTTATATACTCCGACTGTAAAATCATCGATAGCTCCAAGAGCATTGATACTGGCAAGCTTTATATTCTCATTAATAGCAATTACCTTCAGTTGCTCCAATATCTCCTCACCCTTTGTCAATCCTTGCTACTATAACATTGTCAAATTTTCTGTATTCCATTATGTTTCCTCCGTAACTTTCGAATTGTTATTCTTTATTCGTGAATTTCCAAGGGTAGATTGTCCGGATCATGAAAGAATGTCATTTTTTTGCCTGTGTAAGTATCGAGTCTAATCGGCTCAGTTATGATGCCCCTTTTATTCAATTCTCTTACAGTATCATCGACCGAATCTACAGCAAAGGCAAGATGCCTGAGACCGTAAGCCTCTGGATAACTTGGACGCTTCGGACAATTTTTAATGATAAAAGTTCTAATTCTATCTCATCGAGTTGAAGATCAATTTTGTAATCATCACGTTCCGGTCTGTAATTTTCTCGAATAATAGAAAAACCTAACAGATCCACATAAAAGTGCTTTGATTTCTCATAGTCGCTCCCAATAATGGCAATATGATGAACTTTTTTAAATTCATGGTGTATTTACCTCTCTCCTACTTTGTTTGAGTACATGAAATAATGTATCACAATGATACTATTTTGTAATATATTTTTTCAAAAGCTTATAGGTATTCTCCACGCCATCCATATGTGAGCGCTCATAGTTATGCGATGCATAAACTCCTGCACCGATAAGCCCATGACGGATATCATATCCGCTGTGCAGTGTTGCCTCAACATCAGAGCCGTAGTGCGGATAAACATCGATTGCATAGTCAAGCCCCTCGCTCTTTGCCAGATTTGAAAGCTCGGTAACAAGCTCATAGTTGTAAGGTCCGCCTGAGTCCTTAGCACAGATTGAAACCATATGCTCTGTACAGCCTAGGTCTGCTCCAACACAGCCCATGTCTACGGAAATCATCTCCTCTGTATCAGCCGGTACAAAGCTTCCGCCGTGACCTACCTCCTCATAAACCGTAAAGAGCAGTGTGACCTTGCGGTTTAGCTTCCAGCCCTCATCCTTTACGGCATGAGCCACACCGAGTAAGATGGCGGCTGACAGCTTATCATCAAGGAAACGGCTCTTGATATAGCCGCTCTCCGTGATGACCGTACGTGGATCCATGGCGATAATATCCCCTGTCTGGATGCCAAGTGCCGCTACGCCCTGCTTGTCATTTACATTTTCATCGAGCAGGATTTCCATATTCTCTTCCTTTGTCTCAACCTTTTCGTCTGCCACATGTGCCGATGGCTCTGTATTTAGCACCACGCCTGTATACATTCTGCCATCACGCGTAAAAACCATGCAGTTTTCTCCATCTGCTGTGCTCCACTGATGACCACCGATAGTTGTCGGGCGCAAACGTCCGTTATCCTTTATTGAGCGAACCATGGCTCCAAGCGTGTCCACATGCGCTGCCAATACCAAAGGTGCTCCAACTCCACCGATTTCCACGCTGACATTTCCTTTATTTGAAAGCTGTGGCGCATATCCCATAGCCTCAAGCTGCTTCATCAGATAGTCTGTGGCATTTTTTGTGAAACCTGTAGGGCTTGCTATTGATGTGAGTGCTTTGAGCTGTGTTCCGATATATTCTTTAATCTTTTCTGTTGACATAATTGTTATCTCCTGCTTTATTACTGTTTATTAACTGCATTATAACATCTCATTTTTGCGCATGCAATCCGTATTAACCGTTATTTGTAGTACTCTATTCGCAAGCCGCGGGTACCCTGGAGCACACACTATCCCGCGTTCGCTACGCTACGCAGCTAAGAGGCTGTACGAATTGTGCCCAAGGTTTTCTAACTCGACGAAACCGTCGAAACTCGCCATCCATGGCTCGATTTCTCCTTGCCTCGGCGTCCATGCCTCGGCATTTCTGCTTTACATAGCACAATTCTACAGTCTCTAAGCAGCTCCGCTATTCGCTTTCGCGGGATAGTGTGTGCTCCAGGGTGCCCGCGGCTTGCGAACTATACTCAATAATTTAACGTAAATCCACTTGCAATTAATGCTCAATAATTTAACATATATCCACTTGCGATCAACCTGCAACAATGCTATTCTTAGGATATGAATACACAGAATATATATAATAATAAAGATATAAATACAAAAATAAATTTAGATACAAATTCCAACACAAAAATAAAAATCTGCGGTCTGACTTCACCTGCCGAAGCACGGTATCTCAACGAAAATCACGTTGATTTCGCGGGAATGGTGTTATTTTTTCCAAAGAGTAAGAGAAATATATCCATTGAACAGGCAATTGAGATTATGGCGACCCTTGATGCTTCCATCAAAAGGGTTGCGGTTGTCGTTTCGCCATCCATAGAGCAGATAAGGCAGATTGAGGCTGCAGGCTTTGACTATGTCCAGATACATGGGGAAATTCCGGAGACAGAGGCGGAGGCAGCAATAGCTATCCCGATTCTTAAAGCCTTCAATGTCTCTGATATGGGCAGCTATGAGAAGTATCACAACGATTCACGCATTGCAGGCTATGTGTTTGATGCCATTGAACCCGGCAGTGGAAAAACCTTTGACTGGAAGCTGGTTGACAATATCCCCCGCGACGAAAAGCTTCTGCTGCTCGCAGGTGGCTTAAATCCAGACAATGTGCGCATGGCAATTGAAGCCGTACATCCTGACGGAGTTGATGTATCATCAGGTGTGGAAAATGATGACAAAGCGGGTAAGAATCCGGAAAGGATACGTGCATTTGCCATCGCTGTAGAATCGCATAATTAATATCTCTATTTGTTCATACTTATAAGAGGAGTTATATGGCATTGTTAAAAGAAAAAATCCACCTACATCTCTTCGTGATTTCATCACATGATGTATGTGGATTTTTTTATGAAATTATGTAACTATTATTTTTCTTTGCCAATCTTGAAAAACAGATTTGCCTTGATGAGCACCGGTCTCAGTGCCATATACACGATTGTTGCAGCAATCACCGATATCACTGCATTGACTCCTGTTGTGGTCACGCTCCATGCGATTTTGAGCTGTGCCATCGGCTTTCCGAGGATAAGCATATCGTAGAAATAGCTTATAATTGGATCAAAAATAAAATTGAAGAGCATTCCTGCACATGCTGCAAGGACTGTCCATTTAAATACATGCTTCTTGTCGGTTGAATATGTAATCTTTCCAAGCTTGTGTGCTACAAGACCGGTGATAACACCAATCATAAGCTTGAGGAAAAATGTCTTTGGTGCTCCGGTGATATATATCGGGTCAAGTAAATCACCGATTGTCATTCCGATTGCTCCACCGATTCCTCCGTATACTCCGCCTAAGAGCAAAGCTGCAAGTACTACGACTGCGTTTCCAAGGTGAAAGGATGTGGCGCTGCCACCCGGTAATGTGACCTTAATCTGTAAAAATGTGAATATGACATATGATAAAGCTGCCATAAGTGCTGTAAGTGTGAGTTTTTGAACTTTTTCGTTTCTCATAAAATGCCTCCTAAATATTACAATTAAACTATATAATACTCTTATGTGGCATCAAGTATATATCCAATTTTATATAAATTTATATATCCAGTTTATCTAAAGTCCATTTACTCCTGTGGTTTAATTCCGCTATAGTGTTTTTTCAGCATTTCTATTATCACCTGCTGGCTCTGCTTCGAATGGGTGATGGCGTAATAGCTTCCACCAAATTTTGCCTTGCGCTCTTCCTCATCTATCCCTACGCTTCGTCCCTTTTCGGTGACACGCTTTATCTTGTTCTCTCCTTCTGTAACTTCCTCCAGATAGCCCTCTGCAATAAGAAACTCGTTTATAAACGAGGCTGCAAGCTTTTTGTGCTCCTTATCCACAGGGCACAGCTCATTTATTTTGTTCGTAAGCTCTGTAAGCCTGCATTTGTCGGTGAGTTCTACATCATCAAGCTTCTGTGGCTCAATGTAAAACGGAAGCTTCTTTTTTCTCGTGCTGCCGGTTTCAGCAGCCTCCTCATCGCTTAAAACAGTCTGTAGTCTTTCACCGGTCGTACTGCCTGATGGATTTGGGTTATCTGCAACAAATGAATTTACCGCCGTCACAAACGCTTCACCATAATTTTGTATCTTCTGCTCACCCATTCCGTACACATCGGCAAGCTGTTCCTTATCCCGCGGCAGCTTCGCACATATATCCTTTAAAGTCTTGTCGGAGCAGATGATATACGGAGGCACCGACTTTTCTGCAGCCAGCTCTGTACGCACGCTGCGCAGCTTTTCAAACAGCGCAGCACCAAGCTCGTTAAGCCCTGCAAGCTGTGCTGCCTTTTTACGCTTTTTGCCGGTTTCAACGTATGTCTCCTCCTCTTCATCCTCCACAACGACACAGTTGCTGCATTTGTTGCAAATACATGGGGTTGTGTCTCCGAAATATGAAAGTATAAACTCTCTCAGGCATTTGTCCGTCTCGCAGTAATTTATCATCTGCTGCAGCTTTCTCCTGTCATTGGCTGTCTTTTGCATGTCGGATGCCACATCGCCTGCTGAAGCCTTATTTTGCAGAAGGAACTTGTTTATCATGATATCCTGCTTTGAGAAAAACAGCACACATTCCGCTTCCTCACCGTCTCGCCCCGCTCTTCCGGCCTCCTGATAGTAATACTCGAGGCTCTGTGGCATGTTGTAATGCAGCACATATCTCACATTTGACTTGTCGATTCCCATTCCAAATGCGTTTGTGGCAACCATCACACGGATTCTGTCGTATGTAAAATCCTCCTGATTCTGCTTACGTTCATCATTTGAAAGCCCTGCGTGGTAACGGCCCGCCGAAATACCCTGCTCATTTAATAGAGTATACAGCTTATCCACATTCTTTTTCGTTGCGCAGTATATTATTCCACTTTCGTCCTCATGCTTTTTCACATAATTGATGATACTGTTGTCCTTCTGGCTGCCTCCCCTTCTTGTAACAACCCTGAAAAACAGGTTAGGTCTGTCAAACCCTGTCACCATAGTGACCGGATTGTTAAGTCCCAGTGAAGCCACTATATCATTTTTCACGCGCTCCGTGGCGGTCGCTGTAAACGCACTGACTATCGGTCGTCTTGAAAGTCTCGTTAAAAATCCGGCAATTTCCAGATAGCTCGGCCTAAAATCCTGCCCCCACTGCGATATACAGTGTGCCTCATCAACTGTCAGCATTGATATGTCCGCGTTGCAGGCAAAATCCAGAAAACGTGGCGTGTTGAGGCGCTCCGGAGCGACATAGATTATCTTGTAGCGTCCCTGTGAGGCATATGAAAGTGCCATCCTTATCTGGTTTTCAGTCAGTGAGCTGTTGATATAGGCGGCATGCACTCCTGCCTGGTTTAAAGCCTTGACCTGATCTGACATGAGCGAGATAAGTGGCGAAATGACAAGCGTAATTCCTTTAAGTATAAGCGCCGGAAGCTGGTAGCACAGCGATTTTCCTGCGCCTGTCGGCATGATACCGAGCACATCGTGCCCTGCAAGTATGCCGTTTATGAGCTCCTCCTGCCCTGTTCTAAGACTGTCGTAGCCAAAGTATTGTTTGAGTGTCTGGTTTATGTTCATTTATGCTTGTTGTCCTCCCTTAGCTGCACGATAATCCTGTAGACCTCAGGCCTTCTCTCCTTCAGATGCTTATCAAGCAGGTGTCTCCTCTGTGCAAACCGCTCTGCAAGCTCCGGATGCTCTCTTGCTATACGCTCATGCACCTCGCGACGGTGCATCTCGATATCTGCCGCAAGCGTGTGCACATCCTTTCCTGATATGTTGACGATTTCTTTCAGATGCTCCTCCAGATGCTCCAGCCACTCATCCTGGTCAAACTCATCCATATGCGCCCAGCGGCCATGCATGATTTCCTCTATATCCTTTGTCTTTTTGAGCTGTTCTATCTGAAGCTTTATCTGCTTTTCAATCTGCTCCTCACTCTCGGCGCCAAACGCCCAGACAAACTCCTGCACTCTGTTGTCAGCACGCTTTCTTGAGGCACTGCGCTCCTCGTTATCTACGCCACCCTCAAGCGGATAAGGTCTGTTTATTCCCATATCCTTTAGCGCAATATGTATTGTCCTTCTGACACAGCCCTGCTCAATTAAATAACCTAAGCCCAGCTTCCTGAGTTGCTCGTTGAGCTCTGCAATGTGCTCTGTTATGTATAGCTTTACACCTTTTTGTTTCAGTGAGCGGTAAAGTGACTCTATGCTGTCAGCTCCTGTGATATCAATACTTCCGATAGCTCCGGCATCGATTATGACAGCTTTTGTATCATGCTTTAGGTGGTCCTCAATATCACGCACAAGTACCTTTGCATTTGCAAAAAACAGGCCGCTCGAAAATCTGTAAATAATCACACCGTCAATCTCGTGGATGTTTGTGCTCTCCCTGATATCGCGGAAATGACTGTGTCCCGGCTGCACACCGAGAAAGCAGGTGGCCGGCTTTGCGCTTCTGATTATCATCTCGGCAAAAGACAAAATGATTCCTATCAAAACTCCGTTTATCGTACCCAGAATAAGTACTCCGAAAAAAGCACCAACAAATATGAAAAATTCTGTCCTGCTGACCTTCCACAGTCTCTTTGCCAGATGAAACTCCGTGGCACCCATGAGCGCTGATATGACAATCGCCGTGAGCACCGGAACCGGCAGATATCCTATAAAGCCTGTGCAAAAAAGAAGCACTGCTATCATGGAAACGCCTGCAACAAGCCCTGTGAGCTGTGTCTTACCCTCGTACTGCTCGCTCATCGCAGTTCGTGACACTGAACCGTTTATCGGACAGCAGCCCGTAAAAGCCGCAGCCATATTTCCTATGGAAAATGCCAAAAGCTCCGTGTTATCATCTATTCTGTATCCGTTTTTCTGTGCGAAATTGTTTTCTGCCAGAAGTGTCTCTGCCATGATGACAACAGCAACCGAAAGACTTAAAACTATTACCTCTGAGGCCTTTTGAACTGAAAAAACTGCCTCGAAATCCGGTATATACCACCGCGGCATGCCGGGCTCAACTGCTGAAAGAGTCGGCACTCCCCACTCCTTTACCGGTCCAAAATATGTAAAAAGCGCGCCTGTTACCATGAGCACAACCGCCATAGGAAACTTTGGAACAAGCCTCTTACTCACAACCAAAATGGCAAGCGCTACAATCCCCATGACAAGTGCGGCTGCATTTATGTGGTGTAAGGCCTCCCATATATGCTCAGACAGTTCAAAAAGCTCTCCGGTTCCTGCCGCAGAGCCCATGAGCTTTGGCGCCTGCATCAGTATGATTGTAGTACATATGCCTGTGATAAATCCGCCCATAACCGGCGCAGATATGTAGTTCACCAGCTTTCCGGCATTCATGAAGTAAAATGCCAAAAGCCACAGTGCCACAAAAATGTAAACACCGGTACAACCGTCATGGCCTCTTTGCTTCCTGCCTCTATTCCCATGCCAAGCACTGCTGCTCCGACAAGCGCCGCCGGAGCAGCATCCACACCGAATATAAACTGCGGTGATGTGGAAAACAGAGCAAACAATATGATTGGGAATACCGAGCCATACAAGCCATATACCGCCGGTAGCCCGGATATCTGCGCATAGCCCATCGATATAGGAATCGAAACCGCCATGATGATGATTCCCGCAAGAATGTCCTTTGGGAGATTTTTCTTGTCGTAGTTTTTGAGTGTTGGTGCAACTGATAATTTTTGTTTCATTTAGATTTGTGCCTTCTTTATCAATACTTTCTTTCCTTCAAATGCGAAACCATAATGTTGAATTGCTTCTCTTTTATATCCTCGTTCCAAAAGCTTTGCATCATAATTTTTCTTTCAATCTGCTTCAAAGCACTATCCGCAGTCATATCCAGTGATGTCTCCTCTTGCGAATCAATAACCTTAAATTCTATTATTACAGCCTGCGAATTTTTATCACGTGGAATGATCATCACATCATATCTGCCATAGCCACTTTCACGGTTTGACTGCACTTCATATTTATCTCTAAGCTCGACCAGCAGGCCTAAGACAAAACCATGATAAAATCTCTCCGGTTCAGATTTTCCCGAAGGATGCTTTCCGCTGTCAAAGCTGCTGAAGGTAGATAAAGCGACCTCATTCATGTATATGTTCATTTCCTTTACATTGCCTCTAAGCAATGCCCTTATGAATCCATTATAATTCGAAACAGAGGCATTAAACCATCCTCTGAACATATTTGAAAACATACTTACGGTTTCAAGATTTGTAATGCTCAGATGATACCACGGTTCAAGCGTAAGACCTCTTTTTTCTAAGGAATCAACCTTTAAATAACCGCTGGCAAGCAAAAAAGACTCCAAATGGCATTTTCATCGTTATCGAGCTGTTCAAACACCAGTTGTTCGTCAATGCTAACCTCCACAGAATCGCCTTCCAGAAGTGTTTCCATCATAGATTTTATTTCTGCAGATGCTGTTCTGATCAAACGATTTACCAGACCGTTTGAGCTGGTAGATGCCCAGTATGGACTTATCTGTTTTTCCTTTAGAAAATTCGTTATAGACCATGGATTATAAATATCACTGTGATTTCCAAATTTAAAACCGTCATACCATTTTTTTTTACAGTATCTTTTTCACCGGACAGACCATACTCTTCCATTGCATCAAAAACTTCATTCTCTGTAAATCCAAAGCTCGTTGCATAACTGCTTGAGGTCGTGGTTATTACATTCAGATTATTGAGGTCTGAAAAAATTGATTCCTTTGATACACGCGTGATTCCTGTCATAATAGCACGCTCCATATACGGATTTGTCTTGAACGTTGCATTAAACAGGCTTCTTATATATGCAGTAAACTCATTCCAATATCCATGAAGATATGCCTCCTGTATAGGAGTATCATACTCATCAAGGATAATTATCGTCTTCTTTCCCCAGTAACGATGAAAATACTCACACAAAATATTTAATTTTAATCCACTCTCAGCATCACCCATCCTGGTATTTGTTCCTTCAAAATCAGCTATTTCGTCTGCTGTCAGAGTATCCCCCTCAAGCAGATATCTGTGCCTTTTGTAAACAGCCTCTATCTGTGCTTTTATCTGGATTTTTGCATCTCCCAGATTGTCGGCCTTAACCGAAGCAAAGCTCATAAAAATCACAGGATAAGTACCCTGAATTTTTCGATAGTCCTCATCCTCCCATATGGACAATGAATCAAACAAATCGCTCCTGTCCTTATACTGATTTGAAAAAAAGCAGTTAAGCATGCTCATATTAAGTGTTTTTCCAAAACGCCTCGGACGCGTGATGAGAGTCACATCATCCTTTGAATCCCACCATTCCTTTATAAAGCTCGTTTTGTCCACAAAAAAGCAATTATCTTCTATAACAGAAGCAAAATCCTGTTTCCCAATACCAATCGTTTTACCATATCTGACTCCCTGTATAGTCTCAAATCATTGTTTTATATATATGATATTATAGCCAATACAATTATGCACTGCAAGAAACAAATATACTCTTCTTAATCACGTTTTTAAACATAGATTAAGAAGAGTATAATCTCTTTTATCGTATTAAATTATAACTACTTAATTACAGCCTCAACCTCACCCTTCTCAGGCATCACGCGAAGTGCGCCCTTTCTCGTAGTAATAAGAGAGGCTGCCGCATTTGCGAATGTGAGCATCTTTTTCACATCGTCATCCTTCCGGTCATTGATACCATGCTCCAACACATCGTGAAGCAGGCATGCACAGAAGGTATCTCCTGCACCTGTAGTCTCGACAGTGTCATCTCGCAGGAACGGAGCTGCCTCCACGATATGTCCGTCAAAAAATGCCATACTTCCGTTTTTGCCCATAGTGGCACAGATAAACGGAATGTGATACTCATCTATGAGCTTCTTCACACCTGTCTTTATGTCCTTTTCGCCTGTCATGAATTCAATCTCATCATCAGATATTTTTAAGATGTCACACTGACTCAGGCCCCAGCTTATCTTCTCTTTTGCATCGTCCATGCTCTTCCAGAGCGGTTTGCGCAGATTAGGGTCAAAGGAAATCAGTACGCCTGCCTCTTTTGCGGCAGCTATTGCATGCTTTGTCGCATTCTCACAGATCTTATCTGTCATTGAAAGACTTCCGAAGTGGAAAATTTTTGCGTTTCTCACAAGGGATAAATCCACCTCATCCGCTGTCAGCATCATATCTGCTCCCGGATTTCTGTAAAATGAGAAATCTCTGTCTCCGTCTGCTGCGGTCTGGACAAATGCAAGAGTGGTATGGACATTATCATCATAGCGCACGCCTGTTGTGTCGATGCCCTGCTCCTTTACGGCATCAACAAGCAGCCTTCCGAACGCATCCTGTCCCACTTTTCCGATGAAAGCAGTCTGATGACCGAGCTTTTGAAGCATGGCGCACGTTACATGGAGCTCCACCCGGATTAGCCTCAAAAAGCTTATTGTCCTGCGCACTTGTACCGTTTTCTGTAAAATCTATAAGTAATTCACCTAATGCAACTACATCCATATTGTACCTCTTTCTTTCCTGTCAAAATATCCTGTATATTATTCTACAAATAACCGGACCAATAATTTGTCCGGTTATTATTTGTATGCTCTACTGATATGCTTTCATATTATAAAATTATATCATATTATATCATATTTTTCAATATCCACAACAGCACTTCCGTCACAATTAAAGCAGATTCCGTCTGCCTGAAGAGGTGTACAGATAGCTGTGGTTGCGACCTGCTGTCCGTCATTGATAAAGAGCTCTATAGACTGTCTGTCCATGATGAAACGAAGCTTTAGCTTTCTGTCTGTATCTGCGATTTTAATTTTTCTGACACAGACGACATCCTTTGTGACGCCACAGCAGGTACGATCAATCTCGAGCACGCCTGCGACTCTGTTGTAGGTAAACGCTGTGCTATACTCATCATCGCATGCCATTTCAACAGTGAAGTCATGGTACTCCTCGCCTGAAAGCTCCACTGTCATGTCGAGAGTGCGGCCCTTTATGCCATCAAAGGTCGTGTAGCAGTCTATTTTTTTATCTGTATAATGACACTTGTTTGCACGATAATTTTCTATTTCCTTAACCGGCTTCTGCCAGATACGGCCGTCCTTTATTTCAAGCTCACGAGGCAGTGTCATCATGCCCTGCCAATCCTGCGAATCAGGAACGACACATGCATCCCACGACTTCATCCAGGCAATCATCACGCGACGTCCGTCCGGAAGCAGTGTAGTCTGCGGTGCATAAAAGTCCATGCCATAGTCAAGTGTGTGCGGCTCTTCCTTGATAAATACATGATTTTCTTTATCATAATCCCCCAGAAAATATACAGAGTTGTGTCCGTTATGAAACTCATATTTGTCTGCCTTCATACTCTGCGGTGAACAGATGAGCACATGCTTATCCTCCAGCCCAAAGAAGTCCGGGCACTCCCACATGGTACCTATTTTGCCTGTGCTGTTTGCCGCAAGGATTGTCTCAAACTGCCAATCGGTCAGGTTTTTGAAGAGCAGAGCACTACCTGTCCCACATTGTTTAAGTCCTTGCTTCCAACTATAAGATAATATGTGTCATCCTCTTTCCATATTTTCGGGTCACGGAAATCGATTCTGCTGCAGTTTTCAGGAAGCATATCGCCTGTCACAACAGGATTATTCTCATGCTTCACATAATTAAGTCCGTCTCCAAATGCGATGCACTGGTTCTGTCTCTCCTGCTCACTGCCGTCAGGAAGTTTAATCCTTGTGACACCTGTGTATACAAGCACATGCTTACCATCTGCCTCAATGGCACTTCCTGAGAAACATCCTTTTTATCATATTCCTCGTCAGGTGCCAGAACACACGGAAGCTGCTCCCATTTAATCATATCGCTTGTCGTACTATGCCCCCAATGCATAGGTCCCCACTCACGCAGATATGGATAGTACTGATAAAACAGGTGAATTTTTCCGTTATAGACAGAAAATCCATTCGGATCATTAATCCATCCTGCCGGTGCACTGATATGAAACAAAGGTTTACTCTCTTTATCTGTAGCAGCTATTTTTTTTTTGCTCGTAGCTTCTTGCTTTTTCCAATAATTCGCTCATTCAAATCCTCCAATTCTGTTTGCTTTGCCGGTAATACAGAATTATGAACAGTAACCTATTTGCCCTCTGACGTACTCTCAAGGGATTTCTGATAGCTGTCAAAATATTTCTGCTTTATCTTCAGATAATCCTGTAAACCATATTTATCAAGTTTCTTAAGGTATGAATCCCATTCCTTATCAATGCCGCCGTTTAATATCCAGTCGGCCTTTTTCTGCTCAGCATATTTCTTGATGTCTGTGTCGTACTGTGACACCTTGTTGGTGTCATCTATGCTCATGAACACGTTTGGATAGACATACTTACTGTTCATGTCCTTCAGATAAGCCTCATGCATGTTGTCAAGACGCCACTTGGCATCTGCAGGCTCTGTCACATAAACATCATAGTACTCGTTTAAAACAGCAAGCGGTCCGTTTACAGACTGCGCCTCACGCACCTCAACCGGTGACTGATCGCCCAGATCCATATGCTTTAACATCTGTCCACCCTCATCGTTTATGCTCATCTCAAAGATGTTGAACGAATCTTTCTCGCCGTATGTTCCCCAGTTATTCTGTGGTGACTGGATTGGAGCGTACATCTGGTCAATCCATGCCGCTGCCAAAGCCGTATTCCTGCAGCTTGATGTCAGTACGCATCGTCCTCTGTCAAATCCACTGGTCTCACTGTTGTTCTGTCTCGTGATATTTCTGACTCCGTCAGGTCCTGTGAGAGCAGGAAGCATGACGTAATCTGTGTTATTGTCAATGTTTGCAATGTCCCATGTAAAGCAGAGCCCGTATCTGTGGTTTTTACCCTTTGCTACATATGTTGACCACTCCTGTGTAAATGCCTCAGGGTCAATCAAATCCTCTGTGACAAGCTTGTGAAGCCACTCGATACCCTCCTTGTAGCCCTCCTGTGTAGGAGTATAGATGACTTTTCCCTCATCTGTTACTGCAAAGTGGTCACCTGTATCACCATACCCCTCACCAAAGCCGTTCATGAGGATGGCTGGATCCTGGTCACCGTTGTTTATAATAAATGACATAGGAATGACACCGCCCTCAATGTCAAACTCTTTCTCAAGCTCGTCTGCATGATCTCTGAATGCGATAAGCACCTGCTCGAGCTCGTCTGTAGTAGTCGGCACCTCAAGTCCCAGATAATCAAGCCATTTCTTGTTGATATAAGGTATATCTCCGATTGCCTGAATTGCCTCTTTTCCTGCACCAAGCTGCTCTATCCAAGGAAATGAATAGATATGTCCGTCCGGTGCGGTACACATTGTCCTATATTCAGGATATTTCTCAAAAACTGCCTGAAGATTAGGCATATATTTGTCAATCAGATTCTCAACCGGAATGATAATACCCTGCTTTGCATATCTGAGCAGGTCGTAATCACTCATACCTGCATTAAACAGTCCATCCGGCAGATTACCAAACTGCGCCAATGCCAGATTCTTCTTGTCAGAGAACTGGTCTGAAACGAAGCATGTCCAGTCGATATGCACGTTGGTCTGCTTCTCCATTCTCTTGAAGATAGTCCTCTCATTAGGATCCTGTGTGGATGTGGCCGGTGCACTTGTGATAAATGACAGCTCAGCCTTCTCCTTCAGAGGAAACTGCACATCTGATACCGGTGTGTCCGGATTTGTCTCGGCATTTAAGCTCTGCTGCTTTCCACAGCCTGCCACACCTGTCAGCATTGCAAGTGTAAGCGAAAGTGTAATTAATTTTTTGAAGCTTCTTTTTTTCATATCCATACTCATCCTTTCTGTTAGCCCTTAACAGATCCAACCATGATTCCTTTATCAAAATATTTCTGGAAAAATGGATACATAATCAAAAGTGGTAAACTTGATACAACAATTGTAGCGTACTTGAGCTGCTCTGCAACCTTTGCCATCTCAGCTGTACTCTGGATATCTGCAATCATGCCCGGCTGAGGTGTATTCTGCACGAGAATTGAACGCAGTACAAGCTGTAATGGCTGGAGATTTGCGTCATTCAGGTAAATCATTGCATCAAAGTAGCTGTTCCACATTCCTACAAATGACCAAAGCATAAGCACCGCAATAATCGGCTTACAAACCGGAAGCATAATCTTAAAGAAATGCTGTATTTCATTTGCTCCGTCTATGGCTGATGCCTCACGAAGCTCATTTGGCACTGACTGATAATAGGTTCTCGCCAAAATCATATTCCACACATTGAAAGCGCCCGGAATAAGGATTGCCCATACGGTGTTTACCATATGGAGCTGATTTATAAGGATGAATGTAGGAATCATTCCTCCTCCAAAAAACATTGTGATAATAAAAATCACATTGAAAAATTTTCTTCCGACAAATTCCTTTTTAGACATAGGATATGCTGCCAGGATTGTGACAAATACTGAGATTGCCGCAAACGCTATTGAGTAAAAAAACGAATTAAAAAATCCGCGCCATATCATGTCATTTTCCAGAACTCGTCTGTATGCATCAATAGTCCAGTCCTTTATGTTGAAGCTCAGTCCCTGGTTGTTAAGTACTGTCGGATCCATGAAAGATGCCAGCACTACATATACTAACGGAACAATTATTGCAAGCACAAACAACCCAAGAAGTGTATATCCAATTCCAAGAACAATTTTATCAGTCCGTGAATATTTGATTTTTGTCTTCATATCTTTTTCCATTGCACTTTCCTCCTAGATTCCTTCACCATCGTTTAGCTTCTTTACAACCGCATTGACTATAATCAGCAATATTACGTTGATTACCGAGTTGAAAAAGACCAACCGCTGTTGAATAACCATAGTCTCCATTCAAAAGTCCGATTCTGTATACATATGTAGAAAGAATTTCCGATTCCGGTAAGTTCATATCTGTCTGTAACGCATAGGCTTTCTCGAAACCGATACTCATAATATTTCCTGCCTGCAGGATGAACTGTATTACTATAATATTCTTAATAGCCGGAAGCTCAACATACCACATCTGCTGGAAGATGTTTGCGCCATCCATTCTCGCTGCCTCCTCAAGCTCCTTGCTCGCATTGGATAATGCCGCTGTATACATGATTGAAGCCCAGCCTTCTCCCTGCCAGATGCCGCTCGCTATGTAGATTGTCCTGAATGCAGCCGGCATTGTCATCCAGTTTGTGCTGATACCGAGCAGCTTGTTCATAGGTCCGATTGGTGATAAAAACATACGAACCATACCACAAAGTACAATAACTGAGATAAAATTTGGTGCGTAAATCAGAAGCTGTATCTTTTTCTTGATGCCCTCTTTGCGAATACGATTCAGAAGCAGTGCAAGTATGATCGGTACCGGAAATCCCCATAACAATCCGTAAATACTTACCTTTAACGTATTCATAAGGTAGTTCATAAAATCAGGTGATGATAAAAATCTCTTGAAATATTCAAGCCCGACCCATGGACTCCCCAGCACACCCTTTATGACATTGTAATCCTTGAATGCTATGAGCAGTCCGCCCATCGGAACATACTTGAATATAATTGTCAGTAAAAGTGCCGGCATAAGGAAAAATATGTACAACATCCAGTTTTTCTTCACATATGTCACTTTGCTTTTCAATGACTGCTTTTTTTTTTCTTTCATTTGCTGTGACCTCCACTCTCTTTCACATTTTGTCTTTTTTACTTAATTTACGCTCTTGTGTAACCGGTAAAGTAACCGGTTACTTTGTAATTTGATAATACAATATCATTTATGCTGTGTCAATACTTTTCTCAAAAAAAGTAACCGGTTACTTTTTTGTTGATATTTTGGAAATTGCGCTGTATACTGTTTATAAACATTTGTAATATAAGTAATTTTTATAAGGAGACATCCCATGGGAAAAAAACAGGTTACATTTGCAGATATTGCGGAATATACACATTTTTCAAAAACAACGATTTCAAGATATTTCAATCATCCGGACTCTCTGACACTGGAGAATCAGGAAAAGATTTCCCGTGCGCTTGATGAGCTCGGCTATAAGAAGAATAAGCTCGCAAAGGTTCTCGCAAACGGTAAGAGCGAGTTTGTCGGCATAATAGTGCCAAACCTTTACCTGCACTACTACTCTGAGATGCTCACACAGCTTTTAGCCACCTACACTGACTATCACTATAAGTTTCTCATCTTTATGAGTGACAAGGGGGCGGCTGAGGAAGAAAACTACATTGATGAACTTTTAGCTTATCAGATAGAGGGTCTTATCGTGCTAAGTCACACTCTCTCATCTGAAAAGCTTGCTTCATACCACATTCCAATTGTCGCAATCGAGCGAGAATCCATGCATATAAGCAGTGTCGCCTCCGACAACTATATGGGTGCGCTTCAGGCCACATCTCTTTTAATACGTGACAAATGTGATATCCTCATCCATGTCAATGTAGATGTACCAAAGTATGTCCCGGCTTACGACAGAATCCGTGCGTTTGAGGACACCTGTACCGAGCACAATATTCCCTATGAGCTCAGCCTGAACGTATCCGGTGATTCGTACAACGATTTATTTTCTCAGATGAAGGTGATTTTTAACAATATAGATGAGAAATATCCTGATAAAAAGAAAGGGGTATTCCTGGCAAACGACACATATGCCAACATGTTTTTGAACCTTGTCATACAAAAATACGGCTGCCTGCCGGACAGCTATGAGATAGTTGGCTTCGACAATTCACCAATTGCCAACGAAGCCATAATTCCAATCACCACCATCGGCCAGCAGATAGATGTAATCGCAAGAACCGCCATGGATTTGCTCGTCAAGCAGATGGATAACCGCAAACAAAGAAAGCCTGAGCCAGATTTGGCGCCAACGCACAAAAAGATAGCGCCTGTGCTGATTCGCAGGGAGACAACCAGCTAGTACATCGTTTATGTGACATGTACCAGCCTAATTTTCTCCTGTTGCGTCCTGATATTCCCTGCTGCTCACACCACCCCATGAGTTTCTATCCGCTGAGAAAACCTCATTTGTGGTTTTATTTACAGCATAAAATCCCAGTAGCCTTGTATCTGAGCCACTAACCAACTGCTCATAAACAAACAAATCACACTGTCCATTTTCGGAAACTCTGTCATAAACTAACCTATTCTCATACGTATTTCCATCAGCCTCGCCGGTTTCGAAAACAGAATAAAAAGTACCTTTAGCTGTGGAACCGTTGCGAATAATACCGGCATCCCCGGCTGAGAGTATCCCTGCAGCTGACATGTAATCATATACGGCCATGCTTTCTGTATCCAGGCTTTCGTCAGCGTTCTCATTTCCTGCATTCTCATTTTCTGTATTTTCAGAAGCGTCATTGTATGACTGTGAATTATTCTCAGTGCTGTTTTCACTGTCATTTGCACCACTATCACCAGCATCATTTCCACTGTCTCCGGTGCTGTCATCATCGTTTATAAGTCCAAACTTTATTGTTTCCTTAAATGTCAAATTTCGTCTCAGGAAAGGTCCAACCTTGATGTTATAATATTCATCAGTACTATATCCATCCGAAGTACTCATGCAGATAAGACCATTCGCATATACCTTTTTCTCCGTATCCATGCCGATGAATGAAATTATCAGATTAATAACCATGGCAGCCATCAAACACAGCCACATGACTATGAGTATTACTTTTCTGAATAGCCTTACCCCTTCTGACTTTTTAGATACGCTGTCACTGAATAATATCCACCTGATTATCCAGTAAAGCGACAAGACCATACAGCCTGCGTATGTTATCAGAACAGACGACAGCTCGAACCAGTATCTATAGTGATATCCTCGAGACAGTAAGCCTCCTACTCCATAGAAAATTCCTGCATACAACACCAATATCGCAGTAATTACAATTGCTGTCGGCCACTTATGCTTTATCCTGGTGTCTGCGTAAATTGCCTGACACAAATCCATTTTTGCATTTTCTGATAAAAACAATGCACCAATCTGCATGTCCGTCATCTGCTTTTGATTCGCCGGCACAGCATAGCACTTATCCAGCCACTCCTGCCAGCCCGGCTTATCACATAGGAACAAAACTGCAGCATTGCAAAAATAATAATCTCTTAAATATGGCAGCTTCACACAATTGATATCAACCATTGCAAGAGCCTGTGCGGCCAGATCATAGTTTGACATAAGAAGCTGCTGCTTAGCCATCACTATCAACACAACTGACTGAAGCTGCCTATTATTCCTGTATCTGGTTCTGTACATAGCCAAATTGTAATCATGCCTGTCCTGAAGGCTCCAATTCTCTGTCCTTTTCGCTGATATATTAACAACAGCGATCAGCATCAACACCAGAAAAATAATACCTGCAAAAAAGAGTAATAAACATGATTTAATCATTCCTGAACTATAGTCATCCCTATGGAACATTCCAAACAACAAGCTTAATGTCAAAACACTCCATACAACAATCAATACTCTGTAAATCTGCACATATCTTTTCTGCCATAAGCCATTTTTGTATCCAATGGTATCAGGGGTGACAGTGTTTGAAAGCTCATAATAATTCATGCAATCCGCCTCTTTATCTCTGTAAATGAAATTGATTTATCCGTGGCTTAATTGTACCACGAATAAACCAATTTGTGTAAAATCTATTTTATCTGTACCTTCTTCCTCATGCGCATCTCCCACACATAGTAGGTCACAATAAGCAGTATTCCTGTTGTAAGCCAGGCTGCCGGATCTGCAAAGCACACACCGCCGTAACCAAATGGCTTTGACAGAGCAAGTATCGCAATCCATCTCGACACAAGCTCCATCGCACCGCTAAGCATAGGCACAAGACCCTTGTTAAGTCCCTGCAGACCGTTTCTGTATGCAAAAATCCATGCAAGAGGAAGCATGAATACGCTCGCGATTTTCAGATATTTCATAGCACAGTCAATGTCAGTTGCCGTAGGCGATGTGATAAACCAGCCTATCATGTACGGTCCGACAAAGCAGTTAATTGCTGCCGCTAAAACTGCGCAGCCTATGCATATGAAAAAGCATGACTTCATACCCTTAAATATCCTGTCGTATCTGCCTGCACCGAGATTTTGTCCGCAGTAAGTCGCAGCGGCTGTTCCAAGTGTAGGCATGGTCTGTGTCGCGATATTGTTGACCTTGGATGCGGCGGTATACGCAGCTACCACCTGCGAACCGAACACATTGACCGCAGCCTGGAAAATCATCGTTCCGATAGCAGTGATTGAATAGTTGAGTGCCATCTGCAGACCGATTGAGAGCATTCGCCAGATTCCGCTCCAGTCCATGTAATAATCCTCACGGCTGGTGCGCAGCAAATCATACTTCTTAAACATCACGATAAATGACAAAACTGCAGCAATTCCCTGCGAGATAACTGTCGCATAAGCAGCTCCTGCCGTGCCTGCCTTCACCACCACGATAAAGAATATGTCCAGCACAATATTCAATACAGATGAAAAAATCAAAAAGTACAGCGGCGTCTTGCTGTCTCCGATGCTTCGCAAAAGACCGGAAGCCACATTGTAGGACATGGTGCAGAAAATTCCCGCAAAAATGACCTTTATGTACGCATCAGCCATGACAAGTATATCATCAGGTGTATTGAGCCAGATAAGAAGCTGCCTCGACGCAAGCACCGTAGGAATTGTGAGCACCACTGAGACAATAACTGTAAGAATTATAGCCAGTGCCACATAATGCTTCAAAAGCTTCTCTTTTTCGCACCAAACGCATGGCTTGCCATAACTCCAAAGCCCTGTGCTATTCCATTTGCAAAGCCAAGCACCAGAAACATAATACAGCCTGTCGAACCAACCGCCGCAAGCGCCTTTGAGCCCAGATACTGCCCCACGATAATCGTGTCCACCATATTATAGAACTGCTGAAACAGATTTCCCATCAGAACAGGAATCGAGAACAGTAGTATAATTTTCATTGGATTGCCTTTGGTCATATCTGTCTTCATGTGTAAATACCCTCCCCAAAAATTAAATTCATAATAACTTTTCCCAGCAGGTTCACCCCTGCAGAAAATCCATTAAAAAAATGTGTGAACAAGCTCTTTTTCAAAGCCTCGTTCACACATTATATACACATATTTTCCAGTATTCAAGTACTATTTTCAAAATTTATAACTTATTTTTTAACAGTACGTTTATTCTTTCTTCCTCACACGATAATTCACATATCTCTTTATCAGGTAGTACACGACACCCCATGTCGGTACTCCGATGAACAGCCCCACTACTCCAAATAATCCATTTCCAAGGAAGATTGCAAATACCACCCAGAAAGGTGAGAGTCCTGTGGACTCACCGAGTATCTTTGGTCCGATAATATTGCCGTCCACCTGCTGTAAGATAATGATAAACAGCAAAAATATCACACCCTTTGACGGGCTGTCGAGCATGATGAGTATGGTGCTTGGTATGGCTCCGATGTACGGTCCAAAGAACGGTATGACATTGGTCACTCCGACTATCACGCTGATGAGTGCCACATAAGGCATGCGCAGTATCAGGCAGCACACGAAACAGATAGCTCCGATTATGAGTGAATCAATGATTTTACCACTGATAAAACCACCGAATATCTTGTCGCTCTCTTTTTTAAGATGCTTGAAAGCACCTGTATATGGCGCTCCGGCAGAAATGCGCTCACGAGTTTTTTAGTCTGGCGTTTGAAGGTATCCTTGCTAAGCAGGACATAGATGGCAACGATGAATGCAACAAGGCAGTTTACCGCTGTGCCAAAGATTCCCATAATACCGTTTATCACAAAGGTAACCTGTCCGAGCATATTGTCCCTTACCCATTCAGTAAAATAGCTTATGCCGTTGTATAGCTCAGTAATTATTTCCTTTGCCCTGTCATTGTTTTTGGCAAGCTCCGTGATTTTTTTTTTCACAAGGTCCTGTATCTGATCCGGTAAAAGACTGACCGCATTTGTGATATTGCTTACAAGCTGTGGCACCACCATCATGATGAGCACTACAATAATGGCTATTATTATGGCCAGACTTATAAGTATTGACAACCCTCTCATAGAAGGTCTCTTTCCACACTTCTTTTCTATGGCTTTGCCAAGCGAATTGCTTAGCTTTCTGTCATAAAACTCTACCATCGGATTTATGAGATACGCCAGCACAATCCCCATGATGATTGGCATAAGTATGTTTATTATTCTCACTATCTGTGCCATTATTGCATCAAATTTAAATAGCACAAACACTAGCAGGATTGCTCCAGCTAGTGCTAAAAACTGTGAAAACCCTTTGGCCCATGCGACCTTTATGGTGTGCTTCATCTTATTATTCACTTCCATGCGCGATTCCTCCTCGTTTATTGTATGTCCGGAATGTAACAAGCTGATATTATATAGTCTTTAATCAATTCTAGCAACACTCTCGCCCTCTGTCAGCTCAAATGGTATTATCTCATGACATGAACCTTTATGCAAATCTATCATGTTAAAAAGAAGCTCCACGCTGCGTGCCGCCATATCCTTGTGCGGCTGTCTGATAGATACAATCTTGGGATTGTAGTACTCTGCAAGTGTCGAACCATCAAAGCCTGTGATAGATATATCTTCCGGCACCCTGAGTCCCTTATCAAGTATTGCCCTTAAGGCACCGATTGCCATGACATCGGAAATCGCATAGACTGCGGTGATTTCTATATCCTTTTCCAAAAGCTTTTTCATCGCACGATATGCGCTGTCATATGAGAATCGCGCTCTCTCATAGTAACGTTCATCAGGTGTGATTCCATGCTTTTTTAAGCTGTTGAGATATCCGTTATGTCGCAGACGAGCTGTCTGTGAAAGCTCCAGATTGGCTCCAATCTCTGCTATCTTTGTATGTCCATGCTCGATGAGATAGTCGACGATTGTTTCCCCTGCCTTCTCATCATCAATGGAAACAGATGACAGCTCCTCCATGCTCCAGTTTTCTGCCGATGTGGTCACGATAACACACGGCACCTTAAATGACGATGTATCCTCAGAGAAATCCTCCCTGCTGCCTCCGAGGAATATGATGCCAAGTGGCTTTCGCTCCCTGCATATGCGGTCTGTCACACTGCTTAGATTACTGTCCTCATCCAGATATGTGATGCTCAAAGAGTAGTCTGTTCTGTCTATTATCGACTGGATTTCCTCGACTACGTTTGCAAACAGCATATTAGAGGTACCCTTTACCAACAGATAAATATTTCTGGAAATGGTCTGCTTGAGCCTCTTTGCATTGGTATTTGGCACAAAGTTGTGTGCCTCAACTATTTTCATTATGGTTTCTTTTGCTGCAGGAGAAACATCCTGCCTGTTATTTAAAACTCGGGATACAGTTGTTACTGAGTATCCCGATTCTTTTGCTATATCTACAATTGTCATTGTTTTCCCCGTCCGGACAGCGATACGTCCTTTTACATTATATCCATGTGATATAATTTATTTCACTCGTTATATCATATATCCACAACTACAAAACCTGCTAATTTAGCTTAAGCCCCACATGTTTTCTTAACAAGTGTGGGGCTTAAATAACATAAACTATATCCTCTTGTAAGCTATATTAACCCTTTACAGCTCCTGCGAGAGCACACCCTCTATAATGTACTTCTGACATACAATATAGAAGATAACAATTGGCAGAATCGCAAGCACGAGCATGGCCATCATTGCACCCCAGTCAATCATACCGTGGCTCTGCTTTAAGTACTGAATAGCAATTGGTATGGTTTTGTACTGGTTGATGTTTAAAACCAGTGATGGAAGAAGGTAATCATTCCATACCCACATTGCCTCAAGTATCGCTACTGTTACCGCTGTAGGACGAAGTATTGGAAATACGACCCTGAAATACATCTGTAATGGTGTACAGCCATCAATCATAGCTGCCTCTTCGATCTCTAATGAGATACTCTTTACAAATCCTGTAAACATAAACACAGCAAGTCCTGCTCCAAAGCCAAGATATACAATGATGATACCGAGTGGATTTGATAAATGAAGCATATTTGCAAATTTTGATAATGTAAACATTACCATCTGGAATGGTACAATCATAGAGAAAAGGCAAAGTGTATACATAAGCTTTGTGCCCTTAGTCTTTACACGAACTATGTACCATGCACACATTGAGCAGCAGAGTACAATAAGTACTACTGAGCCGACTGTGATGAAAAGTGAATTTCCAAAGCAGTCCCAGAAATGTGTCATTCTGAGACCATTCTTGTAGTTTAATGTGCTACAGAAAAGCCTTGACATACCATCCTTGAAGGCTTCAAAGCCATCAGTGATAGATACTGTGCTGATTCCAAACGGATGCTTGAATATGTAGGCTTTTCTCTTAAATGAATTGAGTAACACCATAAAGATTGGTGAAATCCAAAGTATTGATAAAACAGCGAATAATAATGTGATTATCCAACCGTGCTTGGCCTGTCTTACGGCACTGACTTCCTGCGCTTTTTTCTGTTTTGCCATTAGTCCTGTACCTCCTTGCTTGTAGTAATCTTATTCTGTGCAAGTGCGATAATTGCAACAATTATAAAGAATATAACAGCCTTTGCCTGACCTACGCCCTGCCATCCTGTTGTTCCATACATGGTGTTGTAGATATTTAAGGCAAGCAGCTCTGACATCTTTCCCGGATTACCGCCTGTAAGAGCTAAGTTCTGGTCGAACAGCTTGAAGCCGTTTGTCAATGTCAGGAATGTACAGATTGTGATTGTCGGCATAAGCATTGGAAGAATAACGCTCTTTAAGAGCTGCCATCTGTTGGCTCCATCAATCTTTGCTGCCTCAATAAGCTCACCCGGTATATTCTGAATACCTGCGATGTAGATAATCATCATATATCCAATCTGCTGCCAGCATACTACTGCGATAAGTCCCCAGAATGCTGACCACTCTGAGCTTACGATTGTCTTTGAATAGTTCTGCAGGATAGAGTTAAAAATCATCAGCCATACATATGAAAGTACGATTCCACCGATCAGGTTTGGAAGGAAGAATACTGTACGGAAAAGATTTGTTCCTCTGATTCCTTTTGTAAGCGCCATTGCTATTGCAAATGATACGATATTGATAATCAGTACCGAAACTACTGTAAATAGTGCTGTGTACCAGATTGAATGAATAAAGGTTGTATCCACACTGCCGTTTACAACAAAAAAATCCTTGTGTAATTTTTAAATCCCACCCATTTCCAGTCTGTAACAGTGGAGAATTTACAAAATGAAAGGAAGATACCATATACGAACGGTACAATAAATCCTATTGTAAATGCTGCCATTGTCGGTAAAGCGAAGATCCAAAATTTTTTCTAATCGACTTTTCCATAACAAATATACCTTTCTTAAAAAAATATGGGGTGAGTGACTGCCACTCACCCCACTTTTACTACTTTTTACTAACTTTTAGAGAATTTTACTGCTCGTTCTGAAGATCCCAGTAATAAGCCCATTTCTCTGAGAATGCCTTTACAACGTCATCCCATGAACCATTACGCTCTGTGTACTCTGTGAGTGGAGCAAGGAAATCAGCTCTCCAGTCATCTACTGAAGGTGTTGCGTTGAATGACCATGCTACTGATGTCTTGCCTTCCTTTACAAGCTCTGATGCTACATTAGCAAAAGCGTTCTTTGACTCATAGTCACCTGTGAATGTATCGAATGGAGCTGAAAGACCCATTTTATTAACGATTGCGTCACGTCCGTCATCACTTGTGATTACCCAGTTGAGGAATTCAAGTGTTGCATCAATATCCTTCTGATCTGCCTTAGCGTTTACTGTCCAGTGGTTCTCTGTACCAACTGCAAGTCCCTCGTTCGCGTCATCTACACCGAAGTAGATAGGCATCATTGAAAGGTCAGACTGCTTAACTGTGTATCCGTTCTCGTTGTCATCTGCGAAGTTAGCGTACTCCCAGTCACCATTCTGGTAGAATACAGCCTCTTCCATACCAAGCTCTGACTCAGCATTTAAGCTTCCTGAATCAAGTGTAGCCTTGTCTGCTGCTGATGTATTTGTGTACATATCCCAAACTCTCTTGAAGTTGTCCATGTACTTACCTGTAACTTCCTTCTGTCCTGCTGTGAGATCACATCCTGCATCCTTGAACTCATAGTAGAGCTCGAGACCTGCGAGATGTCCTGTGAATCTCCAGTTAGATCCGCTGTCAAGTCCTGCTGAAGCAAATGCCTCTGTAAGATGTAAGTCACAAGCTTTGTTGATGTCATCTACATGCTCGTTGATATCAGTTGCAACCTTCTCTAATGTATCAAGATCCTTGATATCATCTACTGACTTGATAACTGCTCCTGAGTAATTTTTTTGCGTAATTCTCAAGAATTGCCTTGTTGTAGATGATTCCGTAGCACTCATAGCAGTTAGCTACTGATGCAATCTTGCCATTGTACTCAAGTGCAAGTGACTTATCTGTAAGGTGCTTGTAAATCTCGCTGTCCTTTAAGTCATATATGTATTTGTCATACTCTGCGCAGTCTGATGTGCTTCCGATATTGAAGATTGTAGGAGCCTCCTTCTTAGCAAGCTCAGACTTAAGTGTTGTCTTGTACTGTCCATCAGCTGCTGTTACTACTGTAACCTGTACGCCTGTCTCATCTGTGTACTTCTCTGCAAGATCCTGCCATGCCTGATCTGTCTCCGGCTTGAAGTTTAACATGTAAACTGAGCCATCGCCGCCCTTTGCAGATGAGCCTTTCTCTGTTCCGTCTCCGCTTCCTGATCCACATCCGGCAAGCATTGTTGCTACCATTGAAGAAGCGAGTAATACTGTTACTAATTTCTTTTTCATTTTAAACCCTCCTAAAAGATTTAATATTAAAATTGTCTTTGCAAACATTATTGGTTGTTTTCGGTAATGTTTGCGGTAACGTTTTCACAAGAATTATTATAGACAGTTTCATGTAGTTTCGCAAGAGGATTTTGTCTTTTCTGTATATATTAATAAAAACACCAGGTATTTTTTGGCAATTTTTCACAAAGAATTGCAAAAAAATAAGTATTCTCACACTGGCGTTTGGTCATTTTAGTTATTTTCGACTATCCGTTTTGTGTAAAAATACTTTTGTTATTTTTATTCATTTCATCTATCAGAGCCTGCTTTTGTGCGCGCTTGAGCTGTTTTATATGATACTCCCTGCTCATTGCCTCCTCTTTCGTGGCAAAGTGCTCGAAATAGACCAGCTCCACAGGTCTGCGTGTCTTTGTATATTTGGCACCTTTCCCGGAGTTATGCGCTTTTATGCGCTTTTTCAGGTCATTTGTCCAACCGGTGTAAAGTGTGCCGTCAGCACACCTTACAATATATGTATAATTTTCATCCATATCTGCTTTGTCCATCTCAATAATCAACGCTGTGCTTATGACATGACAATATGATATCAGGCCTGCCCCTGAATCGTGGTGCCATAGCCTGACATAAGCTTAAACTCTGCTCTGTCGACCACTCTGCAGCTGCCACGGTTGTCTGTCTTTACGCTGTATAGTATCTCATCTGCCACATGTAAAAAATCCCACACTCTGTTTTCTTCCTTTGGTACATCGCAATACATGCCCTGTGTGATTGTGACAATAGGCAGCATCTTTGAAAACCGGTGTGGCAGAGTCAGCTCCATAACCTTGCGGCGAAGCTCCTCCACATATTCTTTAGCATCTTCCTTTGATATATTCTCGTATATGACTACAAACTCGTCCCCGCCGTATCTGGCACAAAAGCCTCCATGTGCTCCCCGCAACTTCGCTTATACAGCCCGCAATCGCAATCAGACATCTGTCCCCCTCCTGATGCCCGTAATTATCATTGTACTCCTTGAAATAATCCACATCCAGTATCTCAATAGCAAAATTGTGACCACATTTATGAGCATGCGAAAACATCTCATCCGCCTGTATATTAAGCTTTCGCCTGTTTGCCATGCCTGTAAGCGGATCTGTCTCAGACTGCGCCGCAAGAAGCTTATTCTCCTTCTCAATTTTTTTCTTGGCACGATTTACCTTCTCGAAATTCGCCCTAAGCTCTATGACCTCTTTTATCATAGCCCTGGCCTCAAGCTCCTTGCGCTCGGAAAGCTCATAGTACAGCCCTGCCGCCTGCAGATACTCTGCACCCATATGGTGCTTTCTGTAAAATCTGATTTTAAGACCTAAAAATCATCTGCATGCTTGTGACCTTAAGATTGTTTATCATCGGCTCCATAAGCTCCATCAGATGCCAGAATTCATCAATCTTTTCACTCTCAAAAAGCACCTCGAGATACACAAAGAAATCCTCTATCAGATCCATAAAAAGCATATCCTGCGTGATTACACCATCAATGCGCCTGATACACTCGTCACGTTTTTCAATCTGTCCGCTTTTATGCATGTAAAAGGTTCTGCTGATAAGCATTCCAAGCCTGTCGATTGCATCGGCATACGGCAGATGCTCCCTCTCCACAATCTCAAGAATCTCATCTATTCCGGTAAAGTCACTCTCCAGTACCTTGCAGTTTATCATATTCTCATAAAGAGATATCATCCTGGTGTGATATGAAGGTTCATCCGGTGCGGAAGCTATGTATTCCATGGCTTTTTGAAAATAATCCATGGCCTCCTTATATCTGCCCACTTTGATATTTAAAGCTCCGCAATTGACATTTATAATGCTCTGTTCTTCCAACAGGCCATACTTCTTGCAGTACATCAGTCCATCCAGATAATAGTCATATGCTACCGGCTGATTGCCTCTGCCTGATGTGATGATACCCAGTATATTGCATGCGCGCGCCAGCATGCTCCAGCTCTGCGCCTTCTCCAGATGATCTATCGCCCTGACCACGATATCAAAAATGTTATCGTAGTCATTCAGGCAATAAAGTATCATGGCAAGATGATAGTATCCGAAGCCCAAGAGCTTTGAATCTGCTGTCTTTTCTCCGTAATCTATCAACTCATGGCAATATCTGATTGTGAGCTCGGCGTCCTTTCTGTAATTGTCAAGAATGCCATTTGTCCAGTTTTTCACACTCTCATTGTATTCGTTAAACTCCACTTTTCACCTCTATATATCTCCGAAATAGTCCATAGGATTGACCGGTTTTCCATCCTGTTCCATAGCAAAATACACATTGGTTCCCTCAACAGTATAGTATCTGGTCACCTTTCCAACTGTTCCAAGTGTTTCTCCTGCCTCAAGCACATCGCCCTCACTGCAGGTTAGATTTGCAAGCTGTCCGTAAGTAGCCGTATAGCCGTCTCCTAAATCCTGCACTACTGTGCAGCCTGTCTCTGCGCTGTCATATATGTCTATAATCCTGCCCTCGGTAACTGAGTATACCGCATCTCCTTCGTTTGCACGTATTACCATGCCACGATTATACTGATACTGGTCGAGTGTCGGGAAATAAACCGTCTTGTCCATGGAAAACGGCAAAAGCACATCTCCCTTTACAGGCCAGTTTGTCACATTTTCTGGGACAAAATGCAGTTGTTTTTCCGTGGGCTGCTGATTTTCCTGCTGCCTTGCAGCTGATTCTTCCTGTCCCATTTTTGTCTCTGAGTCTACTTTTTCTGTAGTTTTCTGTGGTGTCTTTTTTCTCTGTAGGCTCAACTATAGACGAAGTCTGTGAAATTTCTGTTGGTATCTCGTCTTTCCCGGGTTTCTGTGTTGAATATACCGCTGCAAATCCTATGGCTCCGGTCACGAGACATGCCGCTGCTGCAATTTGTTGTTTTTTCATAGGACATTACCTCCATCATCTGAATTGTTCTGATGATAGTATGTCCTGTCTGCATGGATTTATTCATGCTTTTTCTATTTTGCGGCACCAATTATATTTGATAATTGTGCAAACTGTGCAAGGCTTAGAGCCTCACCACGCACATTTACAGGAACTCCGAGAGCCTCTATACTCTGCTGTATCTGCTCCTTGGTCAGTCCCATACCACCGAAATTGTTGAGCCCGTTGGCAAGAGTTTTCCTGCGCTGGTTGAAAGATGCCCTGATGATTTTGAACATCAGCTTTTCATCATCTACGTCAACCACCGGCTTTTCGTATCGCTTGAGCGATATAACAGAGCTTCCTACCTTTGGCTGTGGCATGAAACAGCTTGGCGGCACATTTACCACTATCTCAGGGTGCGAATAATACTGCACTGCAAGTGACAGAGCTCCGTAATCCTTCTTGCCGGGACCTGCCTGCATACGGTCTGCGACCTCCTTCTGCACCATAATTGTAATGCTGTCTATCGGCACATGACTCTCGAACAGCCCCATAATAATAGGTGTCGTTATGTAATATGGCAGGTTTGCAACAACCTTTATCGGCTTACCATTATTATATTCTTCTGCCAGAGCATTTATGTCTACCTTTAATATATCATCATTTATGACCTTTACATTATCATATTCACTCAGAGTATCCTTAAGTATAGGTATCAGATTTGTATCTATCTCGACTGCTATTACCTGGCGCGCCGACTCACACAGATACTGTGTCATCGTACCTATTCCCGGGCCTATCTCAAGTATCATATCGTCCTTTGTGATGCCGGCCGAGTCTATGATTTCCTCCAAAATGCCTGTATCAATAAGGAAGTTCTGTCCAAATTTCTTTTGAAAATTGAAATTGTATTTCTGCAGAACCTCGATTGTGTTCTTAGGATTTCCCAAATATGCCATGATATGCACTCCTTGTGTCGTTTCATCTGATGCGACAGTCTAACTGCTGTCTTTATCTTTTATATTATCACATGAAAAGCCTTTATTTCAATTATATTTGTAAATTTTCGCGGTTTTGCCAAAACCCGGGACGAAAAGCATGAACCGCCGCCCTGCCATAGGGCACGTACACTCCCGCGTGAGCTACGCTTCGCAGTTAAGATTCTGTACGGATTATGTCTAAGGATTTTCTATTCTTGACGAAACCGGCTTTTATGCACCGTCCATGGCGCATAACGCCTTGCCCAGCCGTCCATGGCTGGGCATTTCTACGTATTTAAGCATAATCCTACAGTATCTAAACCGCTTCGCTATTCGCTCACGCGGGAGTGTACCGTGCCCTATGGCAGGGCGGCGGTTCCCGACTTTCGTCCCGCACGTTGTGGCTCAATTATTTACACGTGTGAACAGTTCAAATGCATTGGCACGTGTCATGCGCTCTACCTCATCAGGCGTAGTGCCTTTGATTTCCGCTATCTTTGATATGACATATGGAATGTTTGACGAATCATTCCTTGTGCCTCGATGTGGCTCCGGAGCCATGTATGGACAGTCCGTCTCAAGAAGGATTCTATCAAGTGGAAGCTCTGACACTGTCTGTACCAGCTTCTTTGCATTCTTGAAAGTTACGACACCTCCAACTCCGATATAATATCCCAGCTTTACATACTCCAGTGCCATCTCCGGTGAATATGAATAGCAGTGTATCACGCCGCGGATATTCTTTTTTGCTGCTTCTGTCATGATTTCCATGGTGTCCTGTGCTGCATCACGCGAGTGTATGATAACCGGCAGCGATGCTTCTGCTGCAAGCTCAAGCTGACGCTTAAACCAGTAGCGCTGGTTTTCCTGCACCTTTGGCTCCTTATCCCAGTAATAGTCCAGTCCGATTTCCCCGACTGCAACAGTCCTTTCCCATGCAGTCTGTTCCCTAAGCCATGCAAAGGTTTCCTCGTTTAAATCAGCTATGTCGCTTGGATGCACTCCAACCGCCGCATATATAAAGTCATATTTCTTTGCAAGCTCTATTGTAGTCATGGTAGAGCCAATAGAAGCCCCGACATTTATTATCGGGGCAACTCCTTTTTCATGGACGCGTTTTATTGTTTCATCACGGTCGTCCTTAAATCTGTCATCATCATAATGGGCATGTGTTTCAAATATCATTAATTACTGTGTCCTTCCTCCGCCCAAAGCTTATCGGCACAAGGCTTCCATGCCTGCGCATACTCCTTACACTTGTTGCACAGGTGCTCCGCGCTCTCAGGCGACTGCAAATCAGTTGATTTTGCACCTGTTTCCTTTACGAGTCGCTGTAAGATCTCAGGATTTTCAAGCATAGGACATGGTCTGTAGTGATTCTCATTAAATGGCTGGTTATCATGATATGCCATGAAAAGCGGCTGTTTCAAAATCTCAAGCATGCTGTGTGTACGGATGTTGGCTCCTGAGTAGTGGATAAATACACATGGCTCAGCATCGCCGTTTGCATTGATATGGAAGTAGTTTCTTCCTCCTGCGATACATCCTCCGACAAACTCGCCGTCGTTCTGGAAATCCATAGTGAAAATTCCCTTGCCGCTTGTCATATTTCTGATTTCACGGACACGGTCCTTGATGTAAAGCCTCTGCTTAGGGTTTGGTAAAAGTTCCAGTGATGCATCGTTTCCGACAGGCATATAGTGGAAGTAAAGCGCATAGCGGCAGCCCTTTTCCACAATCATGTCGATAAACTCATCACTGGTAACGCTCTTATAGTTCTTTGAAGTGTAACATATTGATGTACCGAAAACAAGTCCGTTTTCCTTAAGCAAATCCATTGCATGCATAACCTTTGCAAATACACCGGTGCCTCGTCTTAGGTCGTTTACCTCTGAGAAGCCCTCAAGACTTATTGCAAGGTACAGATTTCCGATACGCTTTAAGTCTGCGCAGAAGGCCTCATCCACGAGTGTGCCGTTTGTGAATGCCAAAAATGCACAGTCACTGTGCTTCTCACAGAGCTTAACAAGGTCTGCTTTTCTGACAAGAGGCTCCCCTCCTGTAAACATATACAGATATACTCCAAGCTCCTTGCCCTGTGTTACGACCTTATCCATCTCATCAAAGGTAAGGTTCAGCTTGTGGCCATACTCTGCTGCCCAGCAGCCTGTACAGTGCAGATTGCAGGCACTTGTCGGATCCATAAGAATGAGCCATGGCACATTGCAGCCATACTTTTCACGATTTTTACGGATGGTTTTGTGCCGTAAACAAATGCCTCAAAGCCCAGATTGAGCGCGATTGTCTTTAATACATGAGGATCTATCTCGTTGATAAGACGATGCATGTACTTGTTGAGCGTGCAGTCCTTATCACAGATCATCTTGCGCGCACTGTCATAGTTTAAATCAATCTTCTCATCGCCCATAAATTTCTGCCACATGTCGATAAGCTTTACAACCTCTGTCTCCGGGTCCTTGCAAAGTCCTTTTACAATGTTGTCACATATTTTTGATGCAGCAAGTCTCGCTGCCTGATGTCCTAAATTTCCCACTTTGTATTCCTCCTTATTGTTTCAACGGTATTTCTGACGACAAATAAATTTAGTATTCCGTCAAGACTCAAATTCAGTCCTATTAATCTCACTATCATGCCTGCGGTCTCAAATGGTGTCACAAGAAGCAGTATTCCCACAAATGCCACTACAAACGACATCACGAGTATGAGCCACCATCTCTCGATGCCAAAACGCTTTGCTTCCACTGCAGTCTGTATCTTGAACGCTCCATCTACCAACATAAAAATGCCTATTGCTGTAGACAATATCTCTATAATATACTCAGTTTTTTTAATAATTATGATTCCAAGCACTATTGAAACTATCCCAAGCGCCAGGTCAAACTGAAACGCAAGCTGAAATAAATCCTTTGCAAAATATCCGGACAACTTTGTCACTCCGTATACTATGAGAAACACTCCATACACCACGCACAAAGTCCTAAGTCCAAGCTGTGGCGCAAATAACAAAGCTGCCCCCAATGCAATCAGGCATATTGTCATGACAGTGTATGCATTTTTCACACGTACCAATGTGTGCATAAAGTATCTCCCTCCTTTTTGTCTGCTATTCTAATCCACCATAATCGTCTTTAAAATGGACAAAAAAATAAGAGTGTCTGAAATTCAGACACTCTATCAAATCTGTTCGAATTATTTTGTCATCCAATATCCGCCTGCCTACAGGCAGCACTCAATCATATCATAAATTGTGGCATCGAAAGAGTCACCTATTCTCTTAACAATATCTCTGTTGTATTGGCTTTTTGACAGTCCAACGCCATTTGCCGTAATGTTCTCAGGCAAACGGCTCATCATACTGCCTCTCTCAATCCACTTAATTGTACTGCCCACGATTCCGTTGCTGTAAAACGCCGTGATAAAAGCAATGTCACTATCATCCAGGCTGTAGCCCTCTGCCTTTTCCAGCACAAAGCGGCGCACCATCTGTGTAACCACGGCATCCAGATATGTCCTTAATACCCTGCCGTTTTCCGATGCATAAATGTGCATTATCGCCTCGCGGTTATTAAGAATAAGGGCAGCGACTCTGGCATATGCATCATGAAATGTCACGCCTTCCTTTGCCTCATCCATCACAAGCCTGACCTCGTCCTCAAATATGGCCTCAAGCACACCATATATGTCCTTGAAATAATAGTAAAATGTATTTCTGTTTATCTCACACTGCTCGCATATATCCTTGACTGTAATCCTGTCAAGCGGTTTGTTTTTCAGTATATGTAAAAAAGTCTGCATTATGGCTTTTCTGGTAAATGTTGCCATGTGTATATCTCCTGATGTGCGTATTATACATAAACCCTACTCTCAACCGCCATTATATTACGATTGTTATATTTTTGTCAAACTATGTCTTCGTGTAACTTCAAAGTAAATTCAAAGGCCAACACCAAAAGAAAGAAACTTATCCATTAAAATCCAAAGTCCGCATAATCCTGCGGCAGAAATCTATGGTAAATAATATGGCAGCCCTCATCATGGAAGCAATAGTAGTATGTGTCATCCGGCTCATTTAAGAAGCGGATGTAACAGTCAAACTCGCCGTTTTGCATTTCCTTTTTTTCGATGTCGTCCGAGTATTTGTAAAACAGCTCAGTTATCTGCTCCATGGTGCAGCCATGCGTGCCGACAAGTGTAATCAGCTCCCTTATAAACTCGTTGTCAGCTGTGTTTTCATGCACATACTCACTGCCCTCAGGTGGTATCTCTATGCAGAAACGCTCATTTTTTGCGGTGACCTTTATCTCACCTATGGTGTCAGTAAGCTGTTTTGGCAGGTTGTCCGGTGCAAGTATTTCAAGCATCTGCTGCTCTGAAATTACGCCGGCTACAATTTTATTGTCATCCCCTGCACACTCAAAGAAATGTCTGAGCGTGGAAAGAGGATAATACAGTCTGACTATTTCCTTCCTGTAGCCAAGCTTCGCCTGCTGCTCTTTTACTATATCAATAAGACTCTTCGCCAGACGAGCGTAACCGGTGGCGCTATAATCGCTGCTGTAATTGTCTCTATAATCGCCGCTGTAATTGCCTTTATAATCGCCACTATAATTCACTTTGTCGTCAAAATCGCTTGTTTTCGTCATACCGATAGCTTCTCTTCCTCCCGGCTTTTAAGGTTTTTCTAGGGCATGCTCACCTTATCGAGTATTCCTGTCAGGTGTGCTATAGCCACGCCATAGTTTGTCATCGGCACATGCTGAGTGCGTGCCCTGTCTATCCTTGATAATACATATTTTCTGTTAAACATGCATGCGCCACACTGAATAACGAGGTCGTACTGCGAAAGATTATCGGGGAAGTCTGTACCGCTTGTAATATCCACGGTAAGCTCCTCACCGACACGCTTTCGAAGCAGGTTCGGAAGCTTCACCCTGCCTATATCCTCTGCAAGAGGCGCATGTGTACAGCACTCTGCGATAAGCACTCTTGAGGATGGCTTTAAGGCATCAATTGCCCTTGCGCTCTCCACATAATATGGCAGATCACCCTTGTATGCTGCAAAAAGCACTGAAAATGATGTGAGCATACTCTCCGCCGGTTTGTGCTCGTACACATAGCCAAACACCTGTGAATCTGTCACGATGAGCTTTGGCGCGTGAGATAATGCTGCAAGCGCATCTGTCATTTTGTCAGTCGTCGTGCTCATCACAAGACATTTTCTATCGAGCAATTCCCTGAGTGTCTGCACCTGTGGCAATATGAGTCTGCCCTTTGGCGCCTGGATATCCTGCGGCATAACAAGAAGCACCAGGTCTGTCTGAGAAACAAGGTCTCCCAGGATAAATTCCTGTCCGAAATCCTCAGGCAAAAGGCGTGTGAGTGCAGAGATAACGGCATCCATTCCCTTGCCCTTTAATGCGCTGACTGCTACAACCTCAAAGCTATTGTCTGCATTTTTGCCCATCACAGCACTGTTTTCCTCATAAACCCAGCACTTCGCGGCCTCTATTGCAGCATTGTCAAGCTTTCCCCTGCTCTTTTCCTGAGCCTCTGCGGAAAGCAAAATCTCGTCTATCTTGTTTAAGGCAAATACAACCGGAGTATGTTTTTTTGCAAATAGCAGGCTCCACTCTGCCTCATCCTTAAAAGCTTTTTAAACGGTACCCCTGCCTTCTTTGCGGCAATGACCTCTGCAATATCAAGCACTACAACAGCTATGTCTGTCTTCTCTGCTGCCAGATGGGTCTTTTCCACACGTCTTTCACCAAGCTCACTATCATCATCAAAGCCCGCCGTATCAATAATCACGCACGGTCCGAGCGGATGTATCTCCATCGGCTTGTACACAGGGTCGGTTGTCGTACCTGCCACGTCAGCTACAATGGAAACCTCCTGCTTTGTAACCGCATTTATCAGAGATGACTTACCACTGTTTGTCTTTCCGTATATACCTATATGAAGTCTGTTGGCAGAAGGCGTCTCATTCAAATTTCCCATATTTCCTCCTTTAGAAACGGAAATCACGCTTTCCGTCTGCTATATCATGTATATGCTCATAGCAGGTCTGCTTAACCTTTGGATTGGTAATCTTTTCTATTTCCCTGTCGATGAGCTTCATTCCAAGCTCTCTTGTCTGCGGGCTTGCATAGTCCTCGAGATACTCCTTAAGTGTCATGAGTGCGTTCGGATGACAGCAATTAAGTATCTGCATGCTCTTGCACAGTGCCATAAAACGGTCTCCCGTTCTGCCTTCTCTGTAGCAGGCTGTACAGAAGGACGGAATATAGTCCATCTTCATAAGCCAGTTTACCACCTCGTCAAGTGTTCTCTGGTCGCTGACATCAAACTGCTCCGATGTTGCCTCTGCATTTTTCTCAGCCTCCGGGTCTGCATAGCCTCCAACACTTGTCTTTGATGCGCCGCTGATCTGTGAAACACCGAGCGGCAGAACCTTTTCACGGACAGCCTGACTCTCACGGGTTGAGATTATCATTCCTGTGTATGGCACTGAAATACGGATAAGTGCGCATATTTTGGCGAAGGTATCATCACTGATGCCATTGTCAAATACATCCGGGTCTATATCATCTGCGTGCTTTATACGCGGCACACTGAGGTGTGAGGACCTACACCGTGCACTGCCTCAAGGTGCTCTGCATGCATCAAAAGTCCGGCAAACTCGTACTTGTATTTGTCAAGTCCGAAAAGTACACCAAGTCCCACATCGTCAATGCCGCCCTCCATAGCACGGTCCATGGCCTCTGTGTGATATGCATAGTCATGCTTTGGTCCTGTCGGATGAAGCTGCTCATAGCTCTCCTTGTGATATGTCTCCTGGAAGAGTATGTAGGTTCCGATTCCTGCCTCCTTGAGTTTTCTGTAATTCTCCACTGTAGTGGCAGCGATATTTACATTTACACGGCGGATAGCTCCGTTTTTGTGCTTGATGCTGTAGATTGTGTTGATACACTCGAGAATATACTCAATCGGATTGTTTACAGGGTCCTCTCCTGCCTCGATTGCAAGACGCTTGTGTCCCATATCCTGAAGGGCTGTGACCTCCTTTACTATCTCCTCCTGAGTGAGCTTCTTTCTCGCAATATGCTTATTTTTCATGTGATATGGACAGTAAACACAGCCGTTCACACAATAGTTTGACAGATAAAGCGGTGCAAAAAGCACGATTCTGTTTCCGTAGTAATCCTTCTTTATCTGCTGTGCAAGCTTGTAAACCTCGTCAAGCTTCTCCGGAATCTCACAGGCTAAAAGCACTGATGCCTCTCTGTGTGTGAGTCCTTTTTTTAGCTTTGCTTTCTCGATAATCGCATCGATAAGCCCTATATTATGTTTGTTTGCCTCTGCGTATTCGAGAGTCTCTTTGATTTCCTCGTCTGAGATGAATTCCTCAGCCTTTAATGATTTTACGTTGTACATTTTTATCTCCTTCTATATCCTAGTGCTGTTTTATATTTATTAATCGTAACTATTAATCAAAAATCTGCGTAGTCCCCGCGCGACACCACCACCTGATAGCCGATGCTTTTCATCCGGTTTTCCATGCAGAAGCGGCACTCTGCAGCCTCATCTCCGGTGCAGATTTTATTGTCGTAAAGCTTGTATTTGTCACGGACATTGACCGGTGAGAGGTTTGGCATCACGACATTGGCACCCGACTGTATACCCTTTTCCCTGCCGAGCGGATGGATTGTGCCAAGCGCTGTCGTGGCAGGCAGCAGCACTTTTGGATGTATGAGCCTGATGATTGAAAGCAGGCGAAGCGTCTCATCCATCGTGCCTGACTTTTCGTTTGCAAAAGGTGTATCCTTCTGCGATATGAACGGACCGATTCCAACCATGTGAGGCTCAAGCTCCTTTATAAACTGCAAATCCTCGTACAAGGTCTCCACTGTCTGTCCCGGCGATCCGACCATGAAGCCGCATCCCACCTGATATCCTATCTCTTTCAAATCCCAAAGGCACTGCTTTCTGTTTTCAAGTGACATCTCTACCGGATGAAGCCTACTGTAATGCTTTTCATCCGCAGTCTCATGGCGCAGCAGATATCTGTCTGCCCCTGCATCAAAATAGCTCTGATAGCTCTCCTTTGACTTTTCTCCGATAGAGAGTGTAACTGCGCAGTCCGGATACTTTGCCTTAATCCCGGACACTATCTCACAGATGCGCTCATCCGTGTAATACGGATCTTCACCTCCCTGCAGCACAAAGGTACGAAAACCAAGCTCATAGCCGCTCTCGCAGCATGCCATAATCTGCTCCGTACTCAGGCGGTAGCGGTCCGCGTTAGTATTGCTGTGCCTTATGCCGCAGTAGAGACAGTCGTTTTTGCAGTAGTTGGTAAACTCTATCAGCCCTCGTATAAAAACCTGATTGCCATAGGTCTCGTGTGCTTTCTCAGATGCCCTCTTTCTAAGGTAATCAACTGCCTGCATATCATCCGTCTCAAGCAGCATATGCAGCTGCTCGAGGGTGATATTCCGGCATGCCGTAATTTCATCTATAATTTTTATTATTGCTGTATTTTCGGTCATGCTTTCTCCTGTAGTCTGGTCTGCTTTATTTATTAGAGTAAACTGTCTTCACTCCTATGCCATCCAGCCTGCCAATCCTGCCGGACAGAGCACTGATAATATCCTGTGGTGCGTCAATCGCCACACTGATGATATTCACATTCTTTTTCTCGTATGGGATACCCATGCGCCCAACAATGAAGCTGCCGTACTCATGCAGCAGATGATTAAGCTGCTCAACCGAATCCGGGTTTTCAACTATAATGCCGATCAGGGCTATTCTTGTTTCCATGTGTTACTCCTTATAATATTTAATATGCGGTTATTGTACCTCTTTGTATTTAATGAGAACAAAGCCCCAACATTAATTGAAAATTCGCCTCTTTCGAGGCTTCTCCGCAGCTTGACGCTGCTACAATTTTCAATTTATGTTGGGATGTCCAATAACCACATACGCCCTTGCATGCGAGCATGCAGATGCGCATGCGGTTATTGTACCTCTTTGTTCACTAACAAAGGGTGCACTTCGCCGGAAGTACACCCTAAATCTTAAAATGTTCTTCCTCCTCATACGTGAATCAACTATCATCTGCTCACAGTATTTGGTGTCAGTGACTCTGAATTATGACATCAGAGCCTTCAATGTCTGCAGGCTTGAAGAAAGAGAGCTGTTATCAGCATGTCTCGCTTCTTGCGTGCTATCTAATATCTAATCTGATTGTATCATGTCTAAATCATTTCAACAATATTGTATCTGCTTGTTTCCCGAAATATACACTATTTGGGGACAAAAAAAAACAGCCATCGTTCTGCTGTCCTTTAGGAGAAGGTATTTTACTATGGGGATAGTAAAAATATATAATGTATTGGGGGTTTTTACGTTAATTATAGTATCACGTGCCATGAAAAATGTCTATTATCGTGATGCACAAACATGCATAAATTTTCGATTATTTTTTATGCAATATGTATATCATTGATTTAAGATAATCATTTGGTTACAATTACAGCCCATTAAGAATTTCAATATTTTTGAAAAGAAATCTACTTACAAGTTGACTTTTTTAACCTAAAGGAAGAAAATAGAAACATAAATTGGAAGGAAAGGAGCAGACTCTCATGAAAAAAATACTGGTTTTACCACTGTTGCTTTGTCTTATATTCTGCTCCTTTCTAAGTCTCGACAAAAAAATCTGGACGAATTTGATCCTGACCGCACAGCATACGGTTCATACGATCACAGGGTTGTCTGGGGCTCTTATGCCTCTTCTGATAAGGCCGCGCTTCCACAGCAGGAAATCTTGGCCTCACGCGCAGTGCTTTATTCAGAGTCAGATATGTCGGCACTCATGGATTGCCAGTATATAGAGGAAATACCTTCTTTTCCTGCAGTCATATGCCGCATCCGTACCTCTTCGCTTGGTTTTTTAGGCAGGCTTACATCCAATTTAAGCTGGCTGAGTGCGTTACTCCAGTTAATACATATTATTTTATTCGCATATGCCGCTATCGTGGTCATGCGCATATGCCTCACAAACACAAGCCGGCGCTTTATTATCCGTTTTATCCACGACAAGGATGGGCATAAACTAATTTCCTTCGCCAATTATTTCAAAATTCGCGCATATGCGGAGGAAATCACCATATAATGATAATTAAATAAAACATTTTCTCCGCGTCATGCTAATAAAGTAAAACGGAGGATTTAAAATGCTTGAAACAATAATAATTGTCGTGTGTGCTGCCGTTTGTATCGGCGCTGCAGCCTATGCCTGGTGGATGGAGAACGGTCCTGAGAAGGACGACAGTGATGCATCCGGAAAGAACAGTCATAGCCATGCTTATACCAGATACGACAGCAATATCAAGGATGATGTTGTCTTTCATAAAGCACACAAATAATGATAACATTTATCAACATTAGTAACTATAAACCTAAATAAATTATCTCACCCAATTCGTCATGCATCATCTTTAACCCGGATGATTTATGGCAGAACAAAACGAGCCGCAATCCTGATACCCACAGGATTGCGGCTCGTTTTTATATTTCTGTTTCTATACCTTCACTTCTGTCAAATGATGTATTAGATATTAAGCATATCGCTGAGCTCCTTAAGTGCTCCGTCTGTCTCATGTGCGAGAACCTTCTTTGCAAGTATCTTTCCAAGCTGAACACCTTCCTGGTCGAAGCTGTTTACATTCCATAAGAAGCCCTGGAACATAATCTTGTTCTCAAAGTGTGCAAGGAGTGCACCAAGAGATGCAGGATTTACCTGGTCTCCGATGATGATGCTTGAAGGACGTCCACCCTCGAAGTTCTTGTTCTTGTTGTCATCTGCCTTACCACATGCAAATGCAACTATCTGAGCTGCTACGTTTGCACAGAGCTTCTGCTGGCTTGTGCTGTCCTGGATGACTACATCTGTGTCAAGCTGGTTGTTCTTGAAGCCGATGAACTGGAGTGGCACAATATCTGTTCCCTGATGAAGGAGCTGATAGAATGAGTGCTGTCCGTTTGTTCCAGGCTCACCGAAGATAACCGGTCCTGTCACATAATCTACAGGCTCACCGAAACGGTTAACCGACTTGCCGTTTGACTCCATATCAGCCTGCTGTAAATGTGCAGGGAAACGGCTGAGTGCCTGTGAGTATGGAAGCACTGCTGTGCTAGGATATCCGAGTACGTTTCTCTCGTAAACACCGATGAGTGCGTCGAGCATCTCAGGATTCTCCATGATGTCTGCATTCTTTGAAAGCTTATCCTCTGCTGCTGCTCCGTCGAGGAACTGTGCAAATACCTCCGGACCGAATGCAAGTGAGAGAACTGCTCCACCAACTGCTGATGTTGATGAGTAACGTCCTCCGATGTAATCGTCCATGAAGAAGGCTGCAAGGTAATCATCGCTCTTTGCAAGTGGTGATGTCTCGCTTGTTACAGCAATCATGTGCTTAGAAGCATCAAGTCCTGCGTTCTTTAATGCATCCTTTACGAATGACTCATTTGTAAGAGTCTCAAGTGTTGTACCTGATTTTGATACTAATATGAAAATAGAGTGAGCTACGTCAACTGATGCCAGCACGCTTGCCGCATCATCAGGGTCAACATTGCTGATGAATTTGGCTTCCATCTTGAATGTATTGTTTTTCTTTGCCCAGTTCTCAAGTGCTAAGTACATAGCACGAGGTCCTAAATCGCTTCCGCCGATTCCAATCTGAACAACTGTTGTAAACTTCTCTCCTGCTGCGTTTGTAATCTCGCCTGAGTGAACCTTGTTTGCGAACTCAGCGATTCTCTCCTGCTGCTCTACGTAGAATTTACGCTTGTCAACTCCGTCTGCCACTACAGCATCTCCGAGCTGTCCACGAGTGAGCTGGTGAAGAACGAGACGGTTCTCACCTGTATTGATAACAGCACCATTGTAAAGTGCCTCAAATTTCTCTGTAAGCTGAGCCTCCTTTGCAAGCTTTGCAAGTGCCTCAAGCACATCTGCGTCCACCTGCTTTGCAGCGAAGTTGTAAGTGAATCCCTCTGCCATTGGGATGTTGTATTCCTTGACACGCTTAGCTCCATTGTCTCCTGACATGGCCTCTTTTATGTCAACACGTCCCACTTTAGAAAGCTCCTTGAAGGATTCCAGGGTATCCAAGTTGTTCCAGGTAATCATTGCGATTTCCTCCTTATCATTTAATCTTATTTTCACCAATCGCTTAAATTATACTATCAATCATTTTTAAGTTCAAGAGCTGAGAAACTTTATAAGTAAGTTTTTCGATAAAATTTGTATTTTGTTTTGTTCGTGTGCGAATATGCACTTTTTATGTGAAATCAGTAACTATTCAGATCCATACTCATCCTGCGCATGAATGCCCATCTTCCTATCGGAGGCATTCACATATTTCTTTGTTCTTTTTTATTTCGTCGTATGTCAAAATTATTTATTCCGTTTCCTTTCTTACTGTGTAACTATATGCGTCTAAGCTCAGCCAGACATATGCACACAAATCCAAGCATTCCTGTGATACCGCCCGCCGTGAAAGCGATATTGAGCACTGCCTTTACAACCATCACTCCACACAGCTTAGCAAGTGCAAATGCCACTGCAAAGCCAAGCACAAACGATGCTGCTGTACCAAGAAGTAATATTATGTATCTGTATTTTGTTATCATTTCTTCGTCAAACATATTTTTCCTCCATCAAATCGGCTGTCAGAATTTTTCATAATTATTCAAAACCATTTTTATTACCTTTTATTACATGATATGAGTGTCAAAAGGTATTTTGCCCCTCATTTATGACATCGATGATACCTTTTGACCCTTTAATCATATCATTCTAATGAAAATATACTGTCCGCGTTATGTAAAATTTGTTGGAAATTGTTGTAATGCAGTTACTACATATCAGTAACGTAATGCGGTTTTATTAAAAATCAGTTGACTTTGCCGGTGCAAGGTACTATACTCATGTTTGTAAAATTATTGGTATCTCCCTTTTAATTTTACATATTTACATAGTTTAATAACGGATTTTTGAGAGTGAACAGAGTTCATGAAGGGGTACACCACCACGGGTGTATTGCTTTGTGAACTCTTTTTTAATGTATTGCTTCGGGGTAATCCCCGCTTTTTCCACATCTCAATCCGGAAAGGAGACGCACAATGGTAAAAATCAATGGTAAAGAAGCTGCAGATGTATGCGGCATGACTGTTTCGCAGTATCTTTCAGCTAACAATTACAACCCTAAGCACATCGTTGTAGAGCTGAATGAAGAGATTCTTCCAAAGACTGAGTATGACAGCACTGCTATCGCCGACGGCGATGTGGTAGAGATTTTAAGCTTTATGGGCGGGGGCTGATTAAAAACAAACACTTTTTACACCATCAATAAAAACATAAGGAGTTAACCATGAGTAAAAATATAGATTTAGCAAATGACAAATTAGTTTTAGGAGGTCACGAGTTTACCTCACGTTTCATTCTCGGATCGGGAAAGTTTTCACTCGACCTGGTAAAGGCCTGCATTGAGAAGGCTGATGCACAGATTATCACACTGGCGCTGCGCCGTGCAAACGATGGAGGACTGGCAAACATCCTCGACTATATTCCTGACAATGTCACACTGCTTCCAAACACATCAGGCGCCAGAAATGCCGATGAGGCTGTAAGAATCGCACGTTTATCCCGCGAGCTGGGCTGTGGAGATTTCGTAAAAATTGAAATCATGCGCGACAGTAAATATCTTCTTCCGGACAACTTTGAGACAATAAAGGCTACAGAGATTCTCGCAAAGGAGGGCTTTGTCGTAATGCCTTACATGTATCCCGACCTCAACGTAGCAAGAGACCTTGCAAACGCCGGCGCTGCCTGCATCATGCCTCTCGGTGCACCAATCGGCTCAAACAAGGGTATCTGCACAAAGGAATTTATCCAGATTCTGATTGACGAAATGGACCTGCCTATCATCGTGGATGCAGGCATTGGCCGTCCTTCACAGGCATGCGAGGCTATGGAAATGGGTGCTGCCGCAGTCATGGCAAACACCGCTGTTGCAACAGCCGGTGATGTTGAGATAATGGCAGAGGCATTTAAAAAAGGCTATCGAGGCCGGAAGAATGGCTTATCTGTCAGGACTCGGACGCACTCTGACCAAAGGAGCCAGCGCATCATCTCCTCTGACAGGATATCTGCGCGACTAATCGTATATAATAATTAGCTTTTGAAGGGAACACATAATGACTAACGATACAAATATAACAAACGATAAAGATATCAATGCAAATATCGCCCACGATGACCACTTCAACGACAGCATTGTAAACGAAGTAATCCTCGAGGACATGAAGAAAAACAGAATAGACCATATGAAATATCTGCCTGATATGGAGGTGCTTGACTCCGATATCATGGACAGGGTTGTTGCCGAAATGGATGCCTACGACTACGACAAATACACCGCAGCCGATGTACGCGCGGCGCTCTCCCACGAATACCGCACATTGGAGGATTTCAAGGCTCTGCTCTCGCCTGCTGCACAGCCATTTATTGAGGAAATCGCACAGGCTGCACAGCTTGAGACCAGAAAGCACTTCGGCAACAGCGTATGCATGTTTACACCGCTTTACATATCAAACTACTGCGAAAACTACTGCATCTACTGTGGTTTCAACTGTCACAATAAAATCAACCGCGCAAAGCTGAATGCCTCAGAAATAGAAAAGGAAATGGCTGCAATCGCCAAAACCGGTCTTCAGGAAATCCTGATTCTCACCGGTGAGAGCAAGAAAATGTCAGACGTCGAATACATTGGAGAGGCATGCAAAATTGCCCGCAAATATTTCAAGGTTATAGGTCTTGAGGTTTATCCTATGAACTCTGACGAGTACGCATACCTGCACAAATGCGGTGCTGACTATGTGACCGTTTTCCAGGAGACCTACAACTCTGATAAATACGAGACTCTCCACCTTGCCGGACACAAGAGAATTTTCCCTTACCGTGTAAATGCACAAGAGCGTGCTCTTAAGGGTGGTATGAGAGGTGTCGGCTTTGCCGCACTTTTTAGGTCTCGATGATTTCAGAAAGGATGCACTTGCCACCGGATATCACGCATACCTGCTCCAGAAAAAATATCCAAGAGCTGAGATTGCATTCTCATGCCCTCGTCTGTGCCCTATCATAAACAATGACCGTATCAATCCAAAGGATGTACACGAGACACAGCTCCTTCAGGTGGTATGCGCTTACAGGCTCTTCATGCCGTTTGCAAGCATCACCATATCTACTAGAGAGGTAGCGCGTGTGCGTGACAATCTCGTAAATATCGCTGCCACCAAGATTTCAGCCGGTGTCAGCACCGGAATCGGAAGCCATGTGGACGATATAGAGGACAAGGGCGATGACCAGTTTGAAATCTCTGATGGCAGAAGCGTGGATGAGGTATTTAATGCACTGCTCGACAATGGTTTGCAGCCGGTGATGAGCGACTATATTTACGTGTAGGAATCCTGTAAACAATGAAATGCTCGAATTAGAATCAGTAATCATTTTAATTTTAACAGGTATAAATATGTATATATGAATATGTAGGAACAAATATGAATAAAGAAAAACTCTTATACGAAAACTCAAAACATGCTTTACAGAGTGATAATATAATCGCTATCACAAACAGACACCTGTGCAGCCGTCCGTTCATGGAACAGCTCGAGCGCGTCTGTAAGCTCCATCCCCATGCAATTGTGCTCAGGGAAAAGGATATGCCGGAGGCAGAATATCTGTCTCTGGCACGCGATGTGATTGCTCTGTGTAAAGAATATGATGTGCAGTGCATGCTGCACAGCTTTATAAATGTAGCAATGGAGCTTGGGCATCCGTATATACATCTGCCATTGCCAATCCTTGAAGCTTATGTCAAAAAAATATATCTATCTGACAATTATCAACAATTCTTCAAGGTTATCGGAACCTCTGTCCATTCTGTAGAAGATGCCATAAAAGCCGAACAGCTTGGTGCCACATATATGACGGCAGGACATATTTTTGCAACCGACTGCAAAAAGGACTGCCTCCGCGCGGACTTGATTCCTCAAAAATGTCTGTGATGCGATTGGGATACCGGTTTATGCAATCGGCGGCATTAATATTGCTTCAAGCGGTGACAGCACAGCTTCCGATGCACCAGCCGCTTATGATGCTATGCCAGACATTAGTGTTCCGCGACTTGCTGAGGTTATGGAATGTGGTGCCGCCGGAGGATGTATTATGTCGGGGATGATGAGGGTATGATTTACCGACGTTTTTAGTGTGGTAAAACCAAAGGGGGATTTTTCAACAGTGTGGCAATAACCGGGGTATATTTAGATACTCCATAGTCTTCAACAATACTGGTTATTCTAGCCCCTGCATCCTTTGATGAAGCACCACATAAGAAAACTCTTTCATCAGCAGTTCCATAATCCAACACGATAAAACGATCATGAAATATACCACCTGTCTTTTTTTTCATTGACAAATTTACTGTTGGATATTCCTTTGCAAAAATCTGTAAATTCTATGTTGTGAAGTTTATTATTTCCAACATTACTGAATAAAATAATATCTACTCCAGCCGGAGAATTCTTAAGGTGTACCAGCGTCCTTAAGCCAATATAATTGTCAACGACATATATTGACGACTTTGCCTGCTTATAAATGGACTCATAAACTTCATCCGCACTACTGAACTTTGCATTAAACATGAGCCACTTCTCGTCATCATCTGAAACAAAGCTGTTCATCATGTCAGCTAACTCAGATTTTGTCACAACATCCTTCAATCCTTCTGCAACATCTGAAATCTGCTTTTCCAAAGATGTCATATTTGAATTGATTTTATTAATTTCTATTCTGTTGTTAGCAGTCTCCATGCTTAACTGAAGTATTTCCCGCTGACCTATTAAATCACGATTTTCTAATATGTAATCTTTCATTTTCTTGAAAGTCTTCACAAGTGCACGGCTTTGTTTAATTGCAAGCTCGCCGTGCAAAACTGTCATAAGCATATATACTCCCTGCTCTGTAAACACATAAGGTTTGTATTTTATATTTGAACCTCTTCCCATATTCAAGGTGAAATTTTTGCACCTTGAAAGATTTTCCACTTCTTCATCATTCAATTCAAACATAAAATCATCGCCTTCAAATTTGGCAATGTTATTCTTAACCTGCCTTTTAAAATTTTTGGTTTCATACCCATAAATTTCTGCCAAGTCTGAATCAAGCATAACTTTTTCCCCTCTGAATTCATAAAGTCGATCCTTCATGTATTCTTCTGTAATTTCAATTACTGCAATTTCTTCTTTCTTCTCTTCTGTCATAAATTTCCTTCCTGATTTTGCGGTCACAAACTGTGACCACAAATATTTTCTGTTTCATGTTTGCGGTACAAAAAATCCACCCGCAAAATTCATTCAACCATTTTCATAACACCTCAAAATGGTCTACTCATTATTCTTTTCTTCCCTCAGTTTGTCATAATATGCTTTATACCTATAGATCGTCCTCTCACTGACATTGTTCCTCTTCGCAATTTCTACCATTGTCATGCCGCTCTCATACCCAACAACAAAATCATTATATATTGCCATCCACTTGGCGTTATGTTTCTGCCGTCCGCTTAACTTACGATTTCTGTATAAAAGGTCACGCACCTTGAGCTTTAACATGGATGACTCGGTCAGCATTCCGGCAAACGCACTCGCCGCAAATGTCACAAGCAGGTGAGTATCGGATTAACTTGTGAGCACCGCAGAAAGTGCCGCCCAAGCGGAAAGCTTCCATCTACGGTCAGATCCGAAAATCCAGTAAGGTGTATGTGATATATATTCAAGAGCCATGATCGCATAAATCATGCCCTGCTCTAAAACGCTTAAAACCAGTGTCAATGCTCCCCCGAACTGCTTTAAAATCAACGTAACTATTTTACAATTATTTCATCAAATGTCTCGGCTGCATCCTTGATATAATCTGCAAAGTGTCATGCCAATTTGTCTGCTGCTGCAGTGTTTTTCTCCTCACCCTTTAAAATCTTTGCTGCCATCTTTCCTGTCTTGATTCCAAGCTGGTAGTAATCAATTCCCATTGAAGCGACACAGCCTGATTTAACCTGCTCAATTTCACTTCCGAATACCGGAATCTTTTGCTCCATTTGCCTTGTCGAGAACAGTCTGGAGTGCATTTACTACTGTGTTGTCTGTGAGGTTGCACAGGCAGTCAACCTTGGAAACAAG